>Ga0310121_10001476_pt1 | contig 24006 bp, 16 predicted proteins | sample CB27_Tmax_986_MG_FD_203504 | JGI IMG/M metagenome (GOLD analysis project Ga0310121, IMG submission 203504) | Marine microbial communities from Western Arctic Ocean, Canada - CB27_Tmax_986 | ecosystem: Environmental > Aquatic > Marine > Oceanic | place: Canada: Western Arctic Ocean | collected...
CTTTCAATTCCGAAAAAGTCACCGCATTTCGGTTCTTTAAGACACCCCCCCCCCCCACGAACAGCGGTTCCGTTTTCGGCATCGAGCAGTGCCTGTTCCCGCGCCTCAGAACTTGACATTCGGTATGCGATACCGTTCGCTTACATGTCATCTCAATAGTGGGGGGGGTTGTAACCATGAAGGAGTCAGCAGGATGAGAAACCTGGAAAGCAGATTCTTACTCGGAATCGCAGTCGCGTTATCACTGGGGACGGTGGGTGCACTCTCACCGGCGACCGCGTCGTTGTTCGAAGGATTCGAGGATCCGCCGACCAGTGGTTCGACGGACGGCATGGGCGATTTCGATCCATCGGACCACAACAATCCACACGGCACCAATACGCACGGTGCAGTAAACGAAGCAACGCCGGAAGGAATTCAGGTCAGGACCGATGCATTGGCGCCGGGTGCGCCCGAGGGGAGTCAATACCTCAGGATCGCCGAGGGCGATAATTACACTCCCTTTCTCAGTCCTCCGATCCAAAGCGACCAGAGTTTCACGGTCACGTTCTGGGTCTATAACTCATTCGGCAGCGGCTTGGATTTCCAGGTGGGCAGGATAAACACGCCCAACCCTCCTCCGGGAAACACCGGGTTTTCCAATATTCGTTGGGTAGGGGGAAATATTGATAGAGTTATCAACCAAGCCATTGAGGGCCCAGGACCAAGTTTCCCCTGGACGGTCATCACGGACTTTACCTCGGGACAGTGGGGTCGAATTGGTCTGGAGTACCAGGCGCCCGGCACGACGAACGGCACCTTTAATCTTTACTTAAACAACTTCACCACGCCGGTCGCGTCCAATCTGCCGGTTAACAACTCGGGATTCGCCTACCCGCTGAACAACATTTACTTCGGCACCCGGGCGGACGCCGGCGAAATATTCATCGACCAGATCGAGGTCTTCCTGGGCCCCATCCCGGCGCCGATGCAGGTCCAGATCGTCGCGGCCGATGTAGGCAGTGAGTTCGGGGTGCAGTTCCTGAGCGAAGCATCGAAGACCTACTCACTCGAATTCACCACCGACCTCGTCACCTCCAGCAACTACCAGAGGGCCGGGGCCTTGCTGGAAGGCAATGGAGGGATCATGGAATTGTTTGATCCGACCGGTTTTTCCGCCTCCAAAGCCTACCGGGTCGCGATCGAGTAGCGCAGTCCGCTGGGTGTCGGCGTGTGAACACTGTAAAATCTTAAGTAAAACGGTCTTTTCGGGCATTTGGAGCCACTGAAAAATTGGTTGCTATTTCCCGCGAATTTTTCTTGCTTAAACCGGATTCCATCACTATACGTATCGGGGTCGAGTTAGAGAGAATCTGATGCTCGTGAATCTATATTATATAGTTTCATGAGCGAAAGTTCGGTGAAGCAGGTAGTAGCAACATAGCAGGGGCCTACAGAACAGTCGGAGAAAAGAAAAGATAAAGAGGAGAAACAACATGAAGACGATGAATATGCAATGGTTGGGAATGGGTATAATTGCGGTGGGACTGGGTTCCATGACGAGCCCCTTGCTGAACGCGAACATGCTGGTCGACAGTTTCGAAACCGTTCCCGGATCGACGGATGGCATGGGTGACTTCAACCCGTCGGCGAATAACAATCCGCACGGGACCGCATCGAACGGCCCGATCAACGAGTCGTCGCCGGAGGGTATCCAGGTGAGGACCTCGGCGGTAGCACCGGGCGCCGCACACGGTGGCCAGTACCTCCGGATTCAAGAGGGCAGTGCTTATGTCCCCTACATGTCCCCTCAAATAAGCAACTCAGAGGCATTTACGGTGTCGTTTTACCTCAATAATCCGAACAGCTCCGGGTTGAACCTGCAGGTCGGTCGGCACAATGCGGCCACCGGTCCGAACATCGGATTCTCCGCTGTGAAGTGGGAGAACGGCCAGATTCAGAGAGGCGGGCACGGCTCTGAAGGAGGTGGCTTCTGGAAAAATATTACTGCATTCACGTCCGATCAGTGGGATTTTATCGAGCTGGCCTACGAACCGTCGGGGACCTCACTGGGTACGTTCGATCTGTTCGTAAACGGTTCGGCGATAGTCGCCGGTGCACTGGTCAATAACTCCGGCTTCAGCCCGCCGTTGAACAACATTTACTTCGGAACCCGGGGCGGCGCCGGCGAAGTATTCATCGACCAGATCCGCGTATATGCGGGCAATATTCCGGAGCCGGGAACCCTGGCCCTGGTCGCGGGCGGATTGTTCCTGCTGGGCTTTCGCCGCCGGCGCTAAATCTTGTTTACAATTGAAGGTGCCGCGAACGCATAGATCGTGGCAAGAAGAAATTCAACTAACAGGCGGTCCTTTTGTAGGGCCGCCTGTTGGTTTTGAGCCAGATGCACTTGTTCGGCTATTTTCCGGAAACTTTCAACATATGGGAAAATCTGCCCGGGTTCCTTGTTTGTGAGTACCCGGGAATCTCCAATCCAAATCGATTCGGATTGCGATTAAGCGACACCGAAAACTGTGATTAGGGGTCACAGGCTGGACTGAAACCTGAACACTGAAACCTACCCCCTCAATCCATCATGCGCCCGAACATCATACTGATCCTCGCCGACGACATGGGCTACGGGGACTTCGGGGCGTTTGGAAACCCTCATGTCCGGACACCCGCCCTGGACTCGCTGTGCGAAGAGGGCGTTGCGCTGACACAGCACTATGCCGGCTCGCCCGCATGCGCCCCGTCGCGGGCCGCGCTGCTCACCGGCAGATATCCGCATCGCACCGGCGTGATCGACACGCTCGACGCGCGAGGGACAGAGCGGTTGAGCCTGGACGAGACGACCCTGGCGCAGGTTCTCAAGTTGGCCGGTTACGCGACCGGCCTGGTCGGGAAATGGCACCTGGGTTCGCTGGACCCGCGGTATCATCCCAACGCTCGAGGGTTTGACGAATTTGCCGGGTTCCGCGGCGGATGGAGCGACTACTGGAAGTATCGCCTGGAACTCAACGATTCCGTGCAGCCCTCGAACGGGCAATACATCACCGACGTGTTCACCGATCACGCCGTCCAATTCATCGAGCGCCGGCGGAGCGAACCGTTTTTTCTGCACGTGGCATACAACGCGCCGCATTTTCCCATCCAGGCGCCCGACGACCACGCGGACCTTTTTCGCGAAACCGGTCTCTTCTCCGAGGGCGTCAGCCGGATTTACGGCATGAACCACTGCATCGACGTCGGCGTAGGCCGCATCCTGGAAACGTTGCGCCGCCACGGCCTGGATGACAACACCATGATCCTGTTTACAAGCGACAACGGTCCCCAGCTCGAGGAATGGGACGGGCTCGATCTGAAGCGGTACAACGGTCGGTTCAACGGCGCCAAGCCACTCGTGTATGAAGGCGGCATCCGCGTCCCGGCCGTGATGCGCTGGCCCGGCGGTCTGGACGGAGGACGGCGTATTCATGAACTGGTTCATTTCACCGATTGGTTTCCGACGTTGTCTGCGGCGGCGCAGGTGGAGATTCCCGAGAGTCTGCCGCTCGACGGACAGAATGTCTGGTCCGCTCTGCGGGGGGAGGCTGGCGAGATCGACACCCGCCGTTTCTGGCAGTGGAATCGGTACAGTCCCGTGCGCAACGTGAACGCGGCCATGCGGGACGGCCCCTGGAAACTACTGCGCCCGATGATTCCCGAAGCGCTCTGGACCTCCGAGAAAGACCAGAAGACCGACTATAATCTCCGCTATGCGCCCGAGCTGGTGACCGGAATCACCCCCGGTGTTCCGGATCGGAACATCCCTGAACCAGAGGACGCATTGCTGTTCAACCTCGATGACGATCCGTACGAATCCCGCGACCTGGCCGCCGAGCTGCCCGACCGGATCAGCGCCATGCAGCGGGAGATGGACCGGTGGTTCGATGAAGTGGAAAATGAGCGGCGGCGGCGGTCAGATTGCCTCGGTGTGTGAAGGTCGGCGCCACCGCCGAGTTTGTACGTGTTTAGCGTGCCGGAGGCGCACTCCAAAAATTGCGCCTTCGGCGCGCTAAACATGTACTCGGCCTAAAGCCGGTGGGGGCTCAAGACTCTGCACAAAAAGATGGAAATAGGTACTGCAAATACAGGGTGAACAGGGTAGGATTATTCCATGCGCAATGCACGTCCAAACTGGTCCGGCGCATTCACGCTGATCGAGCTGTTGGTCGTGATCGCGATCATCGCGATTCTGGCGGCGTTGCTGGTACCCGCCATGAAGGAGGCGCTGGAACGGGCACGGCTCATGACGTGCGTCAGTCACGTCCACCAGGTGATGGTGGCCGAGGTTCAATACGCATCGGATCACGATATGAAGTTGCCGCCGATCAACCTGTGGCAGTTTTACGACGACCGAGACGACACGCGCGATCCCCATTCGCTGCCGTGGATCGTATGGACGCAGGCGCTCGAAGGATATCTCGGCGGCGATCATGCAAGGTTCAAACTGGTTTGCCCGAACCTGGTGAAAGCGAATCCGCATGCCGCCTTCGGCTGGACGGTTAATCCTTCTTATGGTCAAAACGGCTTCATCGACAACAACCTGAACGGATCCTACGATGAACATGATATCATTGGAGGGACGCCGATCGAAGTCAGTCTCGTCGCGTCACCGAGCCAGTTCCTTGTCATCTCCGAAAGCTACTGGCCGAGAACAAATACCAAGCAGGGCTGGGCTCTCGGGGGACCGGGCAATCCCGTATTATGGCGCCAATTCCCCAAACTGAGGCACGAAGACACCTTTCCGGTGGGATTTCTCGACGGTCGCGCGGAAGCCATCCCCGGGGCGACCCATCCCAACACCCATAACCGGGAACCCTGGTACGCTCCCAAACCGCTCCTCTGGCCCGATATTCCGGACGAGTGGTGGACTATGAATTAGGAATTTCCGATTTCCGGTTTGAGGGGGGAGGAACCGCGGATTTCGCGGATATATGCTTATGAATCGGGTTTGATTCGCACCCAATCACCCAATCACTCAATCCGCGGTTCAAATAGTCAAAATTCGATGAAATATCGGAAATACTGGTTACGACCAAATAGTTGGCGCCAGAGCACGGTAATCTGATTAATATTGTTCCATGCTCAGAATTCATCCAACGCGATTGAGCGGGTTTACCCTTATCGAGCTGTTGGTCGTCATCGCGATCATCGCGATCCTGGCAGCGCTGCTGGTGCCCGCCATGAGTGAGGCACTGGAGCGGGCAAGGCTCATGACCTGCGTCAGTCATGTTCACCAGGTAATGGTGGCCGAGATGCAGTATGCATCGGATCACGATCTGGCCCTGCCGCCCATCAACCTGTGGCAGATGTATAACTACATCGGTGACCCGCGGGTTCCCGAAACGCTACCGTGGATCGTATGGACTCAGGCGCTGGAAGGATACCTGGGCGGCGATCACGCACGATTCAAACTGGTCTGCCCGAACCTGGTGAAAACAAACCCGCATGCCGCGTTCGGCTGGACGGTCAATCCTTCCTATGGTCAGAACGGGTTCATCGATAACAATTTCAACGGCGCCCACGACGATGGTGACATTATTCCGGGGGTACCGATCCAACTCGCTCTCGTCTCCTCGCCCAGCAAATTCCTGGTCATCTCGGAAAGCTACTGGCCGAGAACCAACATCAAGCAGGCCTGGGCCCTCGGTGGACCGGGCAATCCGGTGCTGTGGCGCCAGTTTCCCAAGCTCAGGCACGAAGACAGATTTCCAGTGGGATTTCTCGACGGGCGCGCGGAAGCCATCCCCGGGGCGACCCATCCCAACACCCATAACCGGGAACCCTGGTACGCCCCCAAACCGCTCCTCTGGCCGGATATTCCGGACGAATGGTGGACAATGAATTAGGCCCTTTTTGTGAGGGTATAGATAGCGATTGGTCAACAGCAAAAACATGGAATGAAGTATGAGGTTGTTGTAACAATGCCGGGCCATTTTCGATTTTCGATTTTGCGGCGCACCGGGCCATTTTTGATTTTTAGATGGGGACAGCTACGTGGTGTACCCTCTCTACTGATTCGTTCAATCAAAAATCAAAGATCAAAAATCAAAAATTCCATTGCCGTCCTTTCTTTTCTTCCGCTGGCTTCCGCGGGGGCCGACCCATCCGGCGTGGAGACGCTTCTCCAGACCGGCACGACGGAATTATCGAGCAGAAATTTCGAGGCGGCCAAGGAATTATTCGGCAGTGTGATTAAGGAAACGGCGCCCGGTTCTGAACCGTGGGCCCATGCAGTCTTTGGGGCGGCCGTCTGCGCACATCATCGGAGCCCTACGACACAGAAACGCGTCGAGGATGCTGCGCGGCTCTATCACTTGCTGTTGGAGAGTGTGGCCGGCTCGAAGTTTGCGCCACGTGCGGCGCTGAATTTGGGCCGGTTGGCCGAACTTCGCGACTACTACGAAGATCCGGTTGACCTGGAGGCTGCGCGAAACTGGTACCGCCGGGTCATCGACCGCTGGCCCGACTTGCCGATTGCCGGCGAAGCCACGCTGCGGCTTGCCGCCACCTTTGTGCAGACCTACGACATGCCCGAAGTGCGCCATGGCGTTGATCTGCTGGAAACGTGGTTGACAACACGTGACGACGAACCGTTGGCTGCGGGGATGTGGCAGTATCTCGGTGATATCTACTTCTATCCCCTCGCGGATCATGCGGCCAGTCTGAGTTGCTATCGTAAGGGGGAGGCGCTCGGTTTTCTCGACCCTAACAATATCGGCACCCTCTTCTGGCGGATGGCAATCCTGGCCGAGCGCTTTCTCGAAGATCGTGAGCTCGCCGTGGAGTATTATGGAAAAGTGATTCGCACCGGAGCGGCGAGTGGCAAAGGGTACCAGGCGCAGCAGGCGCTGGAGCGTCTGGGGGCGCCGGTGCCGGAGTTGCAGTTGTTTCAACCGATCGCACTCACGAGGCCCCCGGAATGATCCCAAGCGCCGGCCGCATGCGATCCGTGTCCCGATGGATCAACATCAACACCCTCGGGCTGGTCCTGTTGCTTGCTACGATCGGCTTGAGCCTGGGCCGTGTGATGCGCATCCACCGCGAGCTCTTCGAATCGGACAAGACCGTCCTTCGAATCGGGCACGCTGCGCTGGAACTCGGATTCCGGGAAGCGCTGGACGTTGTCATTGCCGAATACGAGCAGCTTCATCCGGACGTGAAAATCATCCAGAATGCCGTACCGCAGAAAATCTACGGCGAGTGGCTCAACACGCAACTCATCAGCGACACGGCCCCGGACCTGGTCGAGCTTTATCTCGCCTCCATGGTCCTGGATGAGCATTACCTGGCCAGTCTGTTCGAGTCCCTTGCAGACAGCATCGATCGACCCAACCCCTATAACGCGGGCACGCCCCTGGCGGATTGGCCATGGCGGGCAACGTTCCAGGGAGGCATGCGCAGCGGATTCCGGGAGGGGTTGCAGGATTACTACGGGGCCCCGATCACGCTGGCCACGATCCGGATCTACTACAACAAGCAGCTTTTGCGGGAGGCCACCGGCTCGGACGCGCCGCTGGATAGTTTCGGCCAGTTTCTGCAGGCATGCGAGTCAATCCAGGACTTGAGCGAACGGACCGGCAGCAAGGTTACCCCGATCGCCGGCAACCTGTACATCGTCGGAACCTTTCTTCGGCGATACCGCGTGGCGTTCACCGCGGGCTATGAGTCCGAAGTGGACGTGGACCTCGACGGACTGATCTCGCATCGGGAATCCTATATCGGCTACCTGCAGGGCACGACCGATATGCAGGCATCCCACATCCGGGCCTATTTCGAATGCATGAAGGAGCTGTCCCGGCACTTCGGGGAGGGGTACCTCGGACTCTGGCGCGATCAGGCTGCATTCCTGTTCGTGCAGGGACGCGCGGCCATGCTCGCCGCCGGCTCCTGGGACGCAACCAGCCTCTTTATGCAATCCGATTTTGAAATCGGGGTGTTTGACTTCCCCCTGCCGGCCGAAGGCGAACGGTGGGGAGAGTATATCGCCGGGCGCGAGAACGAGGCCGGCCATGCCGGTAGCATGGTCATCGGCCTCTACCAAGGATCAAAAAACAAGCGCCAGGCCCTCGACTTCCTCCAGTTCCTAACCAGCCGAAAATACAACGAGATGCTGACGCGCGAAGCCGGGTGGATCCCCGTCATCACCGGCGCCCACCCCACGGAACGAATGAAACCGTTCTTGCCCGACCCGACCGGCTACCCCATGGGAGTCGATGTTCGCTATAGCGGTTACGTCTACGAAGTGATACACGGGGAAGAGTGGCCGTTTCTCCACGGCGAGATCGACTACGAGGAATTCGCCCGGCGCGTGGACCGGGCGCTCCGCGATCCCGGCTATGGCGGGGACCGGCAATGGTCGCAGGAGTACGACCAAACGTGGCGGTGGTGCCGCAACCAGGAACGCGTCCTGGCAACGCAGGCGAGCCGCATCCTGATGGATGCCGCGGCTCCGGGCGGGCAGGAACGATATAACCGCCTGCTGCTGCAACAAACGCTTGCCAACAACGGCGAGAGTATTCGCTATCAGTTCGAACAGGTGCGCGGCAAACCAATCTCGGACATGTGATGGCATTCCTGCGAACGGAACGAAGCAAGTTCATGGCCGCGCTGGTTCTCCTGCTGCTGCCCACGGTCGTCGGCATGCTGGTATTCAACTACTACCCGAAGTTCGGGACCATCAAGTACAGCATGTACCGCTGGGACGGATTTTCCGTCGAGGAGTTCCGCGGCGTCCAGAACTTTGTCACGGCGTTGACCGCCGATCCCCTCTTCTGGCAGACGTTTCGGCTCGTCGGCATTCTGCTCGTGGCAAACCTGGTGAAAATGGTGCCGGGCATCGTCGTGGCCGTTGCCATTCACCGGCTCAAGAGCGAAAAATGGCAATACTGGTACCGCGTGCTGTTCGTCGTGCCGATGGTCATCCCGGAACTGGTCTGGCTGCTGATCTGGAAGAGTTTTTACGACCCTGCGGCAGGGATTTTCAATGCCCTGCTGAACCGCACCGGCCTGATGACTGTCCTGCAGTGGCTTGATGTCAAGGCGCCCGCGCTGGCTGCGGCGGTCACGCCGGTTCGGGAGATGATGGTGGATCCGGTCTTCGGCTCGGTATGGGGCCTGGCCCTGGCCGGCGTGCTGCTCTGGATGCTGGCGCCGGGATTGCGAGGCGCCGCCCGGAATTGGGGATGGTGGGTGTTTGCGCTGCTCCTCGCCTGGCTGCTTTGGGGTCAGGTGAGGGCTGCGGTGACTCTCGTTGCCCTGGCGCTGGTCGCCGAAGCCCTGCGGCGGACGGTTCGAAGCCCCTCGCCCGCGCTCAAGGGGATGGGCTCAATCCTGATCCTCCTCGCATCGTTGTTCATCCTGACCAGCATGATCTGGACGGCGCCCATCAAGGCATTCGATGCAGGGTCGCCGGCGTGGCTGGGCCACACGAAGCTGGTGATTCCCGCCCTGGTATTCTGGGGCTTCCCCTGGGTGGGCACCATCGGGGTGCTGATCTACCTCGCCGGGTTGCAGAACATATCCACCGACGTGTATGAAGCGGCGGAGTTGGACGGGGTGGGGCCGATTCGCATGCTCTTCAACATCGAGTTGCCTCTCATCACCACCGCCGTGCGCATCAACCTGATCTTCATGACCATCGGCACGCTCACCGGGTACGGGTTGTTCCTGGTGCTGCTGGGTCACAACGGCGGCCCCGGCAACGCAGGCATGGTGCCCGGGCTCTACATGTACCGGGAAGCATTCTACTTCGGCCGGTTCGGATACGCCTGCGCGTTGGGCATGGTGATCTTCGCCATCGTGCTGGCGATTACGATCATCTATCACAAGTACGTGAAGGTGGAGAAGTAGCCATGGCACGCAGACACAGCCTCGGCAACGAGTTCGCCAAGCATGCGCTGATCTGGTTCGTGCTGCTGTTCGCCTTTTTTCCCCTCTACCTGATGCTGGTCATCAGCTTCAAAAGCAACGATCAGTTCACCGACAATCCGTGGTTCTTTGACGCTCTTTCGGGCTGGCATTGGGGTAATTGGAGGAACGCCTGGTTCTCGGTACAGAACTACATTGCCAATTCCGTGGTCACGTCCGTGGGCGCCGTCGCGCTCTGCCTGGTCATGTCCATTCTGTGCAGCTATGTGTTGGCGAAGCACCGATTCGTGGGCCGCGGCTTCATCTATTATGCGCTGATCGCCTCCATGTTTCTTCCCGGCACCGCGGCAACCCTGATCACCATGTTCACGCTGCTGCAACAATTGGGATTGATCAATAACCTGTGGGCGCTGGTCATCACCGGCGCGGTGGGCGGACAGGTGGTGTGTGTTTTCATCCTGAAGCAGTTCATTGAAGAAATCCCCCACGAGCTCTTCGAGTCGGCCCAGATCGACGGCGCCGGCCACCTGCAGCAGATACGGCACATCGTCATGCCCATGTCCGGCCCGATCATGGGCACCCTGGCCATCATGCAGTTCATCAGCAACTGGAATAACCTGATTCTCCCTCTCGTCATCATGCGAGACGACGAAATGCTGACCATCCCCGTAGGCCTGATGCGCCTGGAATTCGCCTACGTCAAACAATGGGGCGAACTCATGGCCGCCTACACCATCAGCTCGATTCCCCTGGTGGTGCTTTTCCTTTTCACCATGCGGCTCTTCGTCAAGGGCGCTCTGGCCGGGGCGATTAAGGGGTAAGCAACGTGGCACGGGGCTCCGCTACACGGGTCACATACCCGTGCTACGTACGTACGGACGAACAACTGTTTTGAGTTCTCGAATAACTTAAGAATGACGCTCTAGTAAAAAATTCGCCTCCACGAGACGCAAACCGATCCAAAAGGTAGTATAGTGCGACTACCTATGAGTTCCACTTGCCGACAACTTTGCGTCCACCTCCTGATCCTGCTGATCATATTCGCCGCCGCCAACCCGGTTTCAGCCCGAAACCGGGCGTTTATGGAAGATTTCGATGGCGCATCCGGGGGTAGCGGGGGCTCGGGCAGCGACCGGGACCCGGATCCCACGATCTGGAACTGCGGGTATTTCCGGTAAGACACCGTGGGCGACCAGACGTTTGGTCCAAGTGCTCGATTCTCCGGGCCACGCCCACAGCGGCTCCAATTATGTGGATCTCAAGGCGGGAAGTCATCCGCTCACAATCTCACGGGGCTTTCACGATGAGTCAGCGGTGCAAATTCGTTGAGGCGATTCGGACTACGCCTCGAGATCGGGAGCACGAACGATGAATGGTATAATGGTGAAGCGAGTGTACTGTACAGTCCGGGTGTTTGCCCTTGGCGCCATGGTGGTGTCTTCGCCGGCCGCTACGGTGCTGACCGACGGTTTCGAGACAGTTTCCGGCTCGACGGATGGAACAGGTGATTTCGATCCACTGGCCAACAATAATCCACACGGCACGAACCAGAACGGGCCGATTACGGAAGCGACGCCTGAAGGAGTACAGGTCAGGACTTCGGCGGTGGCGCCCGGCCCGGCCGAGGGGAATCAATACCTGAGGATCAACGCGAACGATTCCTACATCCCCTTTCTCAGCCCCGAGATCGTCAATACCCAGGATTTCACGGTCACGTTCCGGGTCTACAACTCATCCGGCATCGGCTTGAATCTGCAGGTCGGCAGGATCAACGCCGCCACCGGACCCAACATCGGGTTTTCAAACATGAGTTGGGAGAACGGCCAGATTCGCAGATTCAGACACAGTTCCGAGGGCTCCGGCTGGGAAAACATCACGGGGTTTGCCTCCGGCCAGTGGGACCGGATCGGCCTGGAATACCAGGCATCCGGCACGACGCTCGGCACATTTAATATGTACCTCAACGATTTCAGCGCGCCGGTGGCCACCAATTTGTTGATCAACAACCCGGGGTTCGTTCCCCCGCTGAACAACGTATTCTTGGGGACCCGGGCGGGCGCCGGCGAGGTGTACATTGACGATATCGAGGTGTTCGAGGGCCCGATGCCGGAGGAGCCGGAGCCACCTAAGGCAGACATCGCATTCGACAGCCGCGGCCAGTTGTGCGTGGACGGATGGTTGCAGATGACCGAGATCAACTACGGGTTGGGCCTCACGTATTTGAACAACACCGTAACCGCTTCGGGGACGAACTGGGTGGAGTACGAGAACGCCAGTCTGAGCATGCGGAAGGAATTCGTCGTCTCGAACGACGTGATCACGGTGACCATGGAGATCACCCCTAAGTCGGTTCCCGCGCAGGCTTCGGTGGTGGAGACCCGGCTCGATTTTGCCGGCGAGTCGCGCACGTTCACCCACTGGTTTCAGCCCTTCACCTACGGCCACCCCGACTTCACCGGGCAGATTCTGGCGGTGCCCGGGGCCGCGGACTGGGATCTGGGTTTCGGCGGGGCAACGGGCTGGGAGGCCGGCGCCGTGTTCGTCGGTCCTGCGGGATCGTTCATGTTCGACCGGTTTCGCGCCGACGGATATACGTCAGTGGCGGCAGGACCCGAACGGGTGGCGGCGGATCTCAGCGAGGCGGACTTTCCCCTCTACACCCGCCACTTTGCCGAGTGGAGCGGGGCCCAGACCACCCACGATACCACGTGGCGGGATAATGCCTTCCTGCCCGGCGTCAACACGGTGACCTACGCGCTGCGGATGTACGACACGTCCGATGCGGATGAGGCGATTCGCCGAGCGTCAAAAGACTTCTACCGGGCGCGGAGAGACTACTGGCTGACGGAACACCCCGAGGCCGCCGCCGTGAGCACGCCGCCGAGCCCTTCCATCGCTTCGTTCAGCATGTTTGCCGCGAACTGGGCCGGCGGCCCGCCCGATATTATCAACATCCGGGGCGTGGCGGCGAACGCCAAGAGCAACCTGATTCTCTACCGGCAGATGCTCGATGCGGCGGGGCTGCAGGACTTTGAGCTCTACTTCTGGATCATGTTGTATGAACCCGATACCCGCGGCGGCTGGGGCGATCTGCCCACGCCGGAGAAGCCCGCGCCGCTCAGTGACGTGGTCTACCTGAACGGGCTGCGGGACTACTTCGCCGATCTCAAGAGCAACGTCGCCAATCTGAACGTGGGCCTCTATGTCAACCTCTGGGCCGCGTGGGGGAGTTCGATGGTGTACTCGAACCATCCGTCCTGGTTTCGAGCGCGGAACATGACGAACGACGGGGGAGGCACCGCCTTCTTCGGGAAACTTCCCGAATACGGACGGCATCTCTACGACCCCTCCTTCACCCCGGCCGAGGCGAGTGTCCCGGAGATGATTCAATCGTACGGGCTCGATTTCGTCTTCTTCGACAACGGTGGATTCGCCGACGCGGTGGCCGGCAGCATGGCCGAGCAAGAGACGTTCTTCTCAAACCTCGTGCAGTCCGTTCACGACGTCGGGGCGCTGGCCATTCCCAACGGCCGAAACCCCTACATGGATTTGAACTACGTCGAGCGGCTTGCCGGCCTCACGGCCGACAACGACAAGTGGTATGCCGACAGTTTTGCGGAGTCTTTCACGGTTCCACGCGCATGCCAGCCGCTGCTGCAACGAATCGGTTCGGACTATACGTTCGCTGTGCCCGGCTTCTTTGCCGGCGGGTACACCGACGATCCCGGATTCGTGCCCTATTTTCCGGCCCACTTCTCCGATGCCATCGTCGAAAACGGGTACCAGGACTGGGTGAATATCCTCAAGGCCCGGAAACTGGCCGAAACCCCACCAAACGTTACATACGTCGGGCCGGCGAACGGCGGATCCGGTCTTGAACTTCGCTGGAACAGCATTACCGCTACCACGTACGGCATCGAATCGGCCTCGCCGCTTTCGTCGGGGTTTTCCCAGATCGTGACCAACGGGATTCCCGGAACTCCGCCGGAGAATACGAGCATCATTCCGCAGTCCGGCGCCGGGCCTTCCGCCTATCGCGTATTGGGCCAGTAGGACTTCTAAAACGGCCGGCCAGAGCTCCCGCATGACCAAAATTTGCTTGACTTGAGGGGGGGGAGTGGAAAGTTGACTTTCGAGGATATCTGTCTCATGTTTCTGTAGTTCAAACATCACTGGAGAGGTCCCGTGCCAGTCAGGTCACTCAATGGCGCGGACGATGTATGCAGGCAGTCCAAGCGATGCCTCACAATATAGGAGTACACGGAATGAGAGCTTTCATGCTGAAGCGAGTGTTGTCTTTCACGGTTGTGTTGACCCTTTTCGCGATGGCCCGCCTTTCTCAGGCGGGGCCGGTGCTGCAGGACGGATTTGAGGATCCGCCGACCGTTGGTTCGACGAACGGCACGGGCGATTTCGATCCGTCGGCCAACAACAATCCATATCCGAACGGCCCTCCAACGCTCGGAGCGATCGGGGAGGCGACGCCGGAAGGGATCCAGGTCAGGACCCAGGCGGTGGCGCCCGGACCGGCCGAGGGGGGGCAATACCTGAGGATTACCGAGGGGGATTTCTACATGCCGTTCCTCAGCCCCGGGCTTCCCAACAGTCAGGATTTCACCGTCACCTTCTGGGTGTACAATACGGAAGCCAATGGCCTGAATTTGCAGGTCGGCAGGACCTACTCCAAAAACGGCCCGAATGTCGGTTTCTCCAATCTTCGATGGGAAGGGGGGGAAATCAAGCGAACGATACACGGCTCCGAGCCTCCGGTATCGGGCAGTCAAAGTACCATGACGACCTTCACAACCGGCCAGTGGGATCACATCGGACTGGAATACGAGGGATCCGGCACACCTTTCGGAACGTTCAATTTATACATCAACGATTTCAATACACCCGTGGCTGAGAAGCTATTGGCCAATAACTCGGGATTCTCTCCGGCGCTGAACCACGTTTTCTTCGGCACCCGTGGCGGCGCAGGAGAGGTTTTCATCGACGGGATCGACGTTTTCGAAGGCCCGATGCCGGAACCGACGGCCGTAGATAGCACCGTGGTCCAAGTGGACGGCGTCTTCGGCCTGCAGTTCATGGCCGAGGTTTCGAGGGTCTATTCACTGGAGTTCACCACGGACCCCGCCGGCTCTAACTACCAGGGCACCGGCGCTCTTTTGGAAGGCAATGGAGGGGTCATGGAGATGTTCGATCCCACCGGCGGATCCGGCAGCAAGACCTACCGGGTGGTGATCCAGTAACACGACCGGCGGGAGTTGCTCAACGTACAACATTAAGGGGCTCGAAAAATGAAGCGAATGATTGTAATGCGAGTGTTGCCTTTTGCGATTGTTTCGATCCTTTGCGCCATGTTCGGCCTTTCGCAGGCGGAAACGGTGCTGATCGACGATTTCGAGACGGTGCCCGGTTCGACGGATGGGACGGGTGATTTCGATCCACCGACCCACAACAATCCGCACGGCACGGAACAAAACGGGCCGATCATTGAAGATACTCCCGAAGGGATCCAGGTCAGGACCGCGGCTTCATCACCCAGATCGGCCCGTGGGATGATTACTGGCCGCTGAATCACGAAGATGGATACAATGTCGCCGGCTACGATGGCCATGTGATGTGGAGCGAAGACCCGGAGCAGCGGTGGTATCGCTATTACAACACCGTCGGCGGAGGACCCTGGAATATCTCCGAGTTCTGGCTTTGGGCCGAAGGCCTTGGAACCATTATTGATGTTTGGAAGTGAAGAACTTTTCAATTGGCTATTGTATGATTCGGACATGGGTTTACTTTCCAATCTGAAATTGAGAATCAGAAATCGAAAATGGCGCGGTTCACCTGCGAAGAGTTGCTCCGTTCGGAGCAACAAGCGCCTTCCCTCTGTTTTTATCGCGATCGGCGGGGTCTTTGCCGTCGCGCATTGCGCTGCTGCCCTGCCCACTCCCGCGGATATTTCCTGGACGGATTCGGGGGGCATCCGGGTGGACGGTTGGCTGGCGATCGAGGAGAGATATAAAGAAGGCCGGACCGTAACCAACCAGGTCCTGAAAAAAACGGCCGACACCATTGAATATCAGAACGAGCTGGTGAAAATCCGCAAGCGTTGGCGGCTCGAAAACAACAGCCTGATCATCGAACAGCAGATCGATCCACGTTCCGAGGCAGGGAAGCACAGCGAACTGGTTCTCATAGTAGAAACCCTTCGCCAGTACGAACATTTCTACACGCCCTACGGCTTCAGTTCGCCGAATATTACCGGCAAGTGGATTCCCGCGGGAGAAATGGCGAGAATTGAATGCGGCTATCACGGCGCCTATAGCAATTCGATGCTCTATTCCTTGCTGCACGGGCAGGGCGGCGCGGTGATGCTGGACCGGGTATTGAGCAACGGCTACCTGGCCTGGGAAGGCGGCATCCGGGATGCCGAAGGCGATTTCTCCAAATTGACCTGGCCCATGCTGGGATACGGACACTGGAGTTGGAACACCGGCCACCCGGGGCCGGTGAAGGCATGGATGCAGAATGTCTATCCCCCCGAAGGCGGTTCCGCCGAGTATCGCCTTCACTTCTTTGACGATGTCTCCATCGAGGAACTGCCCGAGAAAGCGCACCGGCTCTACCTTGAAGCCAGGAAAAAAGTAGCGATAGAGCGCGGCATTTTCCAGGGCTGGGAGAAGTCACACCGAGAACCGAACCATCGAGTCGGATTCTACGGGTTCGTCGCGCAACCCTGGGGCGGCGGCCTCACCAAGGCAGGCAATGCTTTTGTCGATCGGCTGGTACGCCTCCGACAGGTCCTCGACGAAAGCGGCATGGCCGACGCCGTGATCTATTTCTGGGTTCAACTCTATGACGGCAAGCGCGCCGGCTGGGGAGAGTTTCCGCTGGATCACCAGGAGACGAAAGACTTCCTGGAGAAAGTGCGGGCGAAGGTTCACAACGTGAAGCTGGGGCTCTACGTCCATCTGTGGATCGCCAGCGTGGAAGCTCCGGTTTACAAGGAGCATCCGGAATGGTTCACCGGTGAGTTTCACAAAACCGATGGCAACGAGGACAGCTACGCCGGAAAGCTGCCCGAGTGGGGCGATTTTCTGATCGACCAGATGCCGCCATTGATCGATGCGTACGATCTGGATTGCGTCTTTTTTGACGGGGCCGACTGGGCGCCCCGGTGGCGGGGCACTCACGAACAGAGCCGACAATTTTTTTCCCGGATGTCGGAAACCCTGCATGCCCATGGCGCCGACTTCCTGGTCAATGGAAACGTTCCTTTCGCCGACTTCGGCATGACGGAAACGGTGGCCGGAATGGACACTTCGAAGGACCGCGGCATGTCGGCGAACTTTCAGTACATGTCCTTCCACGACGCCACGTTCGGGCCGGAGTTCACTCCCTCACCGGCACACCGCGCACCCGTAGAAGATTCCGGCAAGGCCGTCCTGAAATACTACATCGATCGTCCTGAATTTATCATTCGCTGGCCCGCCCATTACGGGGGAGATGAACACGAGAAAATCTTGAAAGAGTATTTTGAGCCGTGGGCGCGCCGCCGCGCCGAACTGACCAAGGAGTAGCAATGATTCGACCTGAAGTTAAATGTACGTGGGCCTTGCTTGCCGCAATAGCCATTGCCCTGCCCACCGGCCTCGTCACCGCAAAAGAGATCCCGACCGTCGACGACATTGCGTGGACCGACCGTGGCGACCTGCTCATCAAGGGCTGGCTGGCCTTCGAGGAAAGCTACGGCGAATCCCCCGCAGGGGAAAACGAGGTCCTGCGGAAGACGGGCGACACGGTCGAATACCGGAACGCGCTGGTGCGAATCAGCAAGCAGTGGAGGCTGGAGGACAACACACTCATCGTCTCCCAGGAAATCACCCCGCTGAACGAACTCGGGCGAAACAGCGAACTGACCTTGAAAATCAAAACCCTGCGCCCGTTCGAACGATTCTTCACCCCGTACGCTTTCAGTTCCCCGGAGATCAGCGGCGAATGGATCGAGGCGGGTGAGAAGCCTGAATTGAAGTGTGGGTACCATGGCGCCTATAGCAACTCCATGTTGTACTACATGCTGCACGGGGCCACCGGCGGGGTGATGTTCGACCGGGTCCTGACCTATGGCTACCGGGCGTTTGAAGGAGGCATCAGCCGGGCGGCGGGCGACTTCTCGGAACTCACCTGGCCCATGCTCGGATACGGCCACTGGAGCTGGAACCGGGGGCACCCGGGACCGATCAAGGACTGGATGCGGAACGTCTATCCGGAGGAAGGCGGTGTGGTGGAGTATCGCCTGCACTTCTTCGAACCCGGTCCCAGGGAAGAAATCGGCAACCAGGCCTATGGCAAGTACCTGGACACACGGAAGGTTGTGGCCAGGGAGCAGAAAATTTTCGAGGGCTGGAAAAAAATCCATCGTCCCAAGCAGGACGAGGTCGCGTTCTATACGTTTGTCGGTTACAACTGGAAGCCTTGGGGCATTGCCGGCATGGGCGGATACAGCGGCCCGGAAACGCTGACCAAGGCGACGCCCTATTATGTCGATCACTTCAAACGCATGCGGGCCATCCTGGATGAGCACGGGCTGGAGGACGCATACATCTACTTCTGGGTTCATCCTATCGACGGTCTCGACGCCGGCTGGGGAAATTTCCCGCTCGACATCGAGCCGGCCAAGGATCTGTTCAGGAAGCTTCGCGAAGAAGTTCACCACATCCGGCTCGGCGCGTACGTGAATTTCTGGCTCTGCGCCACGCACTCCGAGGTGTACCAGCAGCACCCGGATTGGTTCACCACCGAGTATCACAAGACCGACAAGGGCAGCGATTCCTACGCGGGGAAGCTGCCCGAGTGGGGAGATTTCATGGCGGAGCAGCTTCCCATTTACGCGAAAGCGTATGACCTCGACTTCCTCTTTTGCGATGGCGCAGACTGGGCCCCGCGCTGGCGCGGCACGCACGAGCAGAGCCGGAAGTTTTTCACCGACGTCTCCAACGCGCTCCACGACATCGGCGCCGAATTCTGGGCCAACGGCAACATTCCCTACGTGGATATGGGCATGGATGAGCAGGTGGCGGGAGAAAGTGTCGAGAGCGACCGCATCCTGGCGGAGAATTTCAGCAATATCACCTACCATGAGCGGATGATGGGCCCCATGTTCTCCTGGCGGTCGTGGAAGCCGCTGCTCTTCTTCCGCTCCGGCCAGTCGCTCCTCGACCACTTCGCGGACCGCCCGGAATTCCTGGTCCGCTGGCCGGTACAGTACTCCGGCGAGGACCAGGACTACATTCTGAATCACTTTTTCACGGAGTTCGCCAAACGCCGCGGGGAAGCGCTTTTGTCCGTAAAGTAGCGGAAGTCGCGGAGACTTCCGATCGGCGACTTATCAGCTCGAAACTCCGAACCATTTGAAGCACTTCTCCACATCCACAAATTTCGAACTGTCAAGGAAAGACGCGGAACTCTCCGCTAGTTCTGCTACACATGGTTCGCATCGCTGCTGCCTCCATGCTTTCTTGCGAAAACAAGGGATAAATGCAGGATAATCTTGTGCGCCCCATCGAAAGATGATTTGTTCGCGACTAATAACGGCCAATGAAATTCCCAATTACAACAATTGCATGCGCGTCCTGCCTCTCCCTGCTGTCATTACGCACCCACGCACAATGGCCCGGCCCCGAAACCGTCGTCGGCATCTTCGACAGCCGCCAACTGCGATCTGAAGCGTTGCCGCTCGCCGAGACCCTGCAGTCTACACTGGCGGCTGCCGGATACCAGGTCATCGCGCTCAATCCGGAGCAAACAGCAAATGCAGAATTCCTTAATCGTCGCAAACTCGACGTCCTCATCTACCTCGGCGCCGATCACACGATTCCCGGCGGCCAGCAGTGCGCTGAGTTTCTCAGGGAAGGCGGACGGTTCTGGTACATCGGCGATCTCGGACCCTTCTTAGGCGTCGCGTACGAGGCACCCGGTGTACCTGAAGCCGACGACAAATCGGCGGAGGAGCGAATGCAGCGCGGTCGGTCCGCCAATCCGAATGCGGCAGGGGTATCCACGTCCGAACAGCTCGCCCGATTGGTCCAGCGCGGAAGCGTACACTGCTGGCGGACGATCGAAGCGGCAAAAGTTCTCGATGCGCCTGAGGCCACCGCGGACGGTCGGAACGATTTTGCCCAGAGCATCGATGCGTACTGTGACGCAGCCGTTCAGGACAACCTGAAGGCAGTGTCATTACGAAGCGCTGATTTTCCCTGGATTCGGCCGTCCTGCCGCGTGGTCGGCATGTGCAAGGCGAAATACGAATTGCCGATCTGGGCAGGGGGGCGCCCAAGTACGTCGGCGGGCTATCCCCTGGGAATGATCGCAGATGCTTGTGGCGAGTTTGGCGGAGCACGTACGCTTTTCGCGGGACGGGCGGCGCTGGAGCACCTGGCCACCTCGACGAATACCTGGTCGTCGTTCGTCAAGGAAGCCGTCGCGACGCTCGTGAGGGATGATCTCGTGGCGATGATTGAGCCGGCGCGCGCCATCGTCCGGGCCGACGAACCGATCGAACTCGAACTTCGTGTCGACTACTACCGGCCGGACCGACGCTCCATCGACGTTGACGTTCGAGCCGTTCGCCGACAAAGCGACGAGGACGGCAAGATTCTTTCCACGTGGAGCCTCGACCTGCCGCCTCGGGGCCACGCCAGGCGGTCTGTCTCGCTGCCGGCCGGCGAGCTCGGGGAAGGACTGTACGATCTCGTGCTCCGGGTGGATCAGAACGTGGTCCACAATCGCATTCTGAGCGTCCTCCCCGGATCGATTGCGCCCCTGGCCCGGGATACATTTTTCAACCGGTCTTCCGCGGGCCGGTTCGTCATCCTGTTCCGGAGCTTCGATGCCAACGCCAACAATGTTCGGGTGGCGAAGGAGACAGGCCTGCACGGCTTTTCGCTTCACATTCCCTGGATTCCGGAAGGGCACTCGGTCGAGACGTCCGTCAATTGGCCGGTCCTCGATCGCTGGATCGAGGATGCTACGAAGAATGAAATGAAGGTCATCATCGATGGGTGGGACCACCGTCCCTACCCGGAGTATTTCATCCACTTCAAGCAGTCCGAGTCGCGGAGGAACTGGGAGAAGTACCCCAGCCTGGTCGTAGACGAAAACCACGGTCGTTGGGAAGCGCTGTGGAAAGCCGTCGCGAAGCGGTACTCGGCCAACGGGAACGTCGTGGGCATGTTCCTGGCCCCGGGCGCTCAAAGCTCGTTTCAAATCGATCTCTCCGAACACGCCGCCGCGGATTATGCCGAGTTCCTGCGGTCGATCCAGGGTCGGGACCTGGAAGAACTTGCCGAGCGCCACAAGCTGGAATTCGATTCGTGGATGGATGTACGGCCGCCCGATGTGGATCATCCAGCCGGGAACATGTTTGCCCGGATCCTGGACTACCACGACTTCTGGAAGCACCAGCATCTTCAATTCCTGGACGCATCCGCCCGGTCGATCCGCGCCGTTGCGCCGGACATGCCTCTCCTGCTGCGCGGGCCCTACGACTACGGCCCGAACTTCCGCCATGCCGCCAAACTGATGGAGAAATACGGCCCCATCAGCATTCACGCAGAAAACGTGGAGACAACCATTAACACGCACACGCCGTTGTATGGCGGCCACCTGCGATACGGCGTACCCATCTCGGCGGAAAACGGCTGGCCGGGCAATCGCGGCGAACCGGCCCGGCACGCATACTTCAAAGCGCTGCTGGGGCGCCATACCGCGTTCCTCTACTCCGGGGGCGGATCCAGCCAGCTGCTCCCCAACCTGGACGTGCTGGCCGAATACGCCTGGCTGGATGCGTCGATCAAACTCCCCTCCACGCACCCGGTCATGCCTCGCGTCGCCGCCCTCATCAACGAAACCTCACAACTCTTTCCCGCGGTCAGCATGCCCCTGGACCCGAAGTGGAATACACCCCGATTTCATCGTGTGCTGTTCCGGCTGGGGTACCCGGCCATGGCGACCAATATCGATCAACCCGATCTTCGCGATATCGACATCGCGATGGACGGCGGCGAGAATCCGGTGGTTCGCCGATCCGTCCTGCGATCGCTGCTCCGGTGGGTCAGCGACGGAAACACGCTCATCATCTCCGACAAGATGGCGGCCTACAACGAAACCGGTCCCGTCACACCGCTGGCAGATCAACTCCGATCGCCCGAGACGACCGTTTATGGCATCCAGGCGGAGAACATCGGCCCGCCTGAAACATTTCCTGATGCCGGGGAAGAGGGCGCGGTCCAGAGCGTCCGGATGGGCAGTGGTCGAGTGATCCTTCTCAATGAGTTGAAGGATGACCCAATGTATCAGACGATCGGAACCGTGCTGGACAAACTGGGAGTAGATCGTCCCGTTCGTTGCGAGCCGCCGCTGCCTGTTGCCGTTCGCGAGAGCAACGATGCACTGTACGTGACTCTCTATGATGTCGACAGCCATACGGTCGGAGGCTACTTCAACCATGATGACGCCGCTGAGGACCTCGAAATCAGCGACGAGATCCTCCACTTGAAATTGACGGCCCCATTCTCACCCTCCTCCGCCATCAACCTGGCCACCGGAAGGAGTCTGGATGTAGCAGGCAATGAAGTTTCTCTGGCGTTGCGCAAAGGACATGGTGCCGTGGTACGGATGAGTAAGTAGTAAAGAGTAGTTGCTTCCCATCACGAAGGATTTGATATTTACTGTATCACTGTTCACTACTAACTACTTACTACTCACTCCCGAGCACATAACGAAGATGGAAACGATAACTACCGACCTATGCGAACTCGACTTCCCGCCCGAGATCTATGGCGGGAATCCGTCAGAGGTGGAGGAGGCGGTCCAGGCCGTCATCGAGCGTGTGTTTCGCGACGAGGACGGAATCGTTCGCAGTGGCGTTTACGGGAAAACCATGAAACCGCTGCGGTTGGAAGAGGTCGCGGACCGCCCCTATGGGATCGGTTGCTTCTCGCAGAATCATGCCATGCCGCACGAGCTCAAACCGATCTACAACAACTACGAGAACGCGGGCCAGGCCAGCGGTAAGTACATCCGTGCGCTGCTTAACAAGCACCAAGTGACCGGCGATTCACAGAGCGTGGAACTCGCCAGGCGCACGTTTCAGGCGCTCGAACTGCTCTGGAACAATGCCGCAAAATGGGTTCCGGGGTGGTGTTTCCGCCAGGACATCAACCCCTACGGCCGGGGATGGATCCCCAAGCCGTTCGCCGGCATCCGCCGGGTCGAGGGCATGACGGAGTGCAGCCCCGACCAGTATACCGACATCACCCTCGGCTTGGAGCGCTTTTACCGAGAGGTTGCCGGGCCCGCGGAGCGGGAGATCATCGAGGCGATGGTCTGCTCTTTTGCCGATTGGTGGTTCAGGCACGACTACACCACGACCTATGAAGGAGGCTGTTCCTGGTGGAAGATGCGGCCGGACTGCATTCATGTCATTGCCTTCTTCCTCTATCTCAATGCCCTGGCCCAAACATTCAAACCCGCGGAGCAGTATGAGCGAGGGTTCGAGGTGTGGCTGAACCTGCTGGAAGGCGGGTACGAGGCGCGGAGCCACTGGGGAGGGCCGAATGCGGTCGGCCTGACTATGCAGTGTCTTGACCGGCTGATGGAGCTGAGGCCCGAGTACAAGGAGCGGTGCATGGATGTGTTCAAGGCGGCAAACGATCACCTGCTAAAGCGAGTGCAAGCCGACAAGGACAGTATTCCGGGCATCAAGGGCCTGTTCCAATTCAAACACTCCGGCGCATGGTATCTTTGTGACGCCCACCGGGTGCTTGGCGACGACAGCGTCCTGTCGCTCGCCGAGGAATTTCTCTCCGCCTACTCGAAGCGAGTCGATTTCTACCACATCAGCCGCGGCGTGCCGGTCGACAGCCTCGCACCGGTCATCGCGGGCGATGACTACCGGAACATGTTCGTGTCCGAGGGCCACATCTGCTGGCTGGGAGCGTATTGGTATGCGAAGGGAGAGCGGGATGGTCCCCCAACCGTAAAGTAGAGGAAGTCCCCGTGCCGAAGGCACAAGATATGGAGTGCGGTGGCAGAGCGCAGCGGCGACGGCGC
>Ga0310121_10001477_pt1 | contig 23992 bp, 24 predicted proteins | sample CB27_Tmax_986_MG_FD_203504 | JGI IMG/M metagenome (GOLD analysis project Ga0310121, IMG submission 203504) | Marine microbial communities from Western Arctic Ocean, Canada - CB27_Tmax_986 | ecosystem: Environmental > Aquatic > Marine > Oceanic | place: Canada: Western Arctic Ocean | collected...
AATTCATATCGAGGCCCTGGACTAACTGAAGGTTTACGGATACTGGCCGCGATTAAGCAAGAATTGGGAGTTCCGATTTTGACCGACATCCACGAGCCGACACAAGCGAAACTCGTGTCTGAGGTGGTAGATGTTATACAAATTCCTGCATTTCTTTCACGTCAAACTGACCTGATAACGGCTGCAGCCATGACTGGATGTTCGATCAATCTCAAAAAGGGTCAATTTCTTGCTCCAGATGATATGCGATATGCAATTGAAAAAGTCGTGCACACAGGAAATCATAAGGTTTTCGTAACAGAGCGAGGTGCAACCTTCGGATATCACAATCTTGTGGTGGATATGCGTAGTTTCCAGATGCTACGCACATTAGGCTACCCGGTCGTGTTCGACATCACCCACAGTTTGCAGTTGCCAGGAGGTGGGCAAGGAGCCTCTTCTGGGCAAGCTGAATTTATTACGTCCCTAGCATCTGCAGGTGTGGCAGCTGGAGTCGACGGCGTATTTCTAGAAGTTCACGATGCCCCGAAGCAAGCCAAAAGCGACGGTCAGAACGCTTGCCCACTTGATCAATTGGAATCATTATTGATTCGATTAAAACGACTCTCAGTGGCATCGCGTGAAGACGACTAAGGAGCAGGCTAAATTAATCAGCCTGACGATGATCTGTGGAGAAAGAAAATCTCAACGAATCAGGCATGACAGCCAACCGATCGAACAAAGGTGCTGACGGTGACCAAGAGTTGGCGCGTAAGGTTCTGGAAACAGAAGCAGCTGCCATTCTTGGACTAATCGAAGGCCTTGACGGTCAATTCAGAGAAGCCGTTGACTGCCTATTCACCTGTCGTGGACGTGTAATTGTAACTGGTGTTGGAAAGTCAGGCATTATCTGCAAGAAAATCGCAGCTACCCTTGCCAGCACGGGTACACCGGCATTTTTTCTGCACCCAGCAGAAGCCATTCATGGCGACCTGGGTGTTGTTCAAGACGATGACGCCGTACTCGCTTTGTCTTACAGTGGCGAAACAGAGGAAATTGTTAGAGTACTCGAAGCGATTCGACGACTTGACGCCAAATTAATTGCGATCACAGGTTATCCAGAATCTCCCATCGGTCAAGCTGCCGATGTAACGCTCTCATGTTATGTCAGCGAGGAAGCCTGCCCTCTTAATTTAGTCCCTACGGCAAGTACGACCGCAGCACTAGCGTTAGGCGATGCCCTCGCAATGGCCCTACTCGTTCGGAAAGGCTTTCACGAGGAAGACTTCGCCAATCTGCATCCCGGCGGAAAACTCGGCAAACGACTGATGAGGGTCGACCAATTAATGCACACAGCTAAACAGCTACCTTGCGTCACACATAACACGCCGATGCGCGATGTGATTTACGAAATGTCAAGTAAGGGATTGGGGATGACCTGTGTAGCAGATAATGACCGTCACTTACTTGGCCTCATAACAGACGGCGACCTGCGTCGACATATGGGAGACAGCCAAATCTTTCTTGATAATATTGCCGCCGACATTATGACCAAGAAACCGATCACAATCCCACCAACCATGTTAGCAGTTCAGGCGCTTAAGGTTCTGCAGGAGCGCAAGATTACGTCCGTTGTTGTAGTTAATGACGAAAACACCATTAAGGGAGTACTACACCTACACGACCTTTGGCAAACAGAACCCTTCTAGCACTCTGAAACAACGACCAACTAATGGATACCAGCTCCTCGTTAATGCTCGTCATCCTATTTACCTTATTGGTTGGAATGACCATCGGTAAGTTCTGGGAGCGCTACAAACTCCGAGAAGGGCGTTGGACTGATCGGAGGAGAGCAAAACAAACTCCTCATTACATGATCGGTTTAAACTTTATGGTTGCCAACCAGCCCGATCTAGCAATAGAGGAACTCAACAAAGCGATTAGTCTCGACACGGAGGCTATCGAAATTCACATGATTCTCGGAAATCTTTATCGGGAAAAAGGTCAAATAAGCCGTGCAATCCATACGCATCAAAAACTATTGCAACGACCCAACTTAACTGCGATGGAGCACGCCTACGTATTACTTTGCCTAGGATTAGACTTTAAGAGAGGTGGATTTCTAGATAGAGCCCTAGAGGCCTTCGACGAGGTGCTTCGACTGGATTCGAACAATCGGTACGCACTTTTAAATCTTGAAAAACTATATGAGGAACAACATCAATGGGAATTAGCACATAATGCCCGTGAAAAAACGATGGCACTCCACAACAATGATTCCCAAACAAATAAGCCTATTCTAGCCTTTCTCAAGAATGAGCTTGGGCTAGTTGCCCAACAACAACAAAATAGCGTGGAAGCTAAACATTATTTCGAAACAGCAATCGAACTCAGTGAACAAACCATTCCCGCTTATTTACATCTTGGTGATGCCCAACTGATATCGGGTGACGTAGCAGGTGCTGCTGAGACGTGGGAGCGCCTTATCGATGTCGCACCGGATCGAGCGTATCTCGTATTCGACCGGCTAAGCGAAGTGTATCCCCGACTTGGGTCATTAAACAAATTCAAAACCTTGTGTCAAACCCTCATCAACGCCAATAAAAAAGATTGGCGAGCACGACTAGCTTTGGGACGATACTTGCTCGAACAGAAAGATGCTAAAAACGCTCTAGAGCTACTTTTTGAAGCGATCATCTACAATCCTCACTCGCTTTCGATACATCAAACTATTTGGAGCAACTTAATTGAGCTCCAACTCCAACCGAATCTCGTCAAGCATTATATGGAACTGACCAAGAAATCGATCTTCTACCTTGATCCGCACATCTGCATGAAATGTCGATATCGAAGCACAGAGTTGCTTTGGCAGTGCCCGAACTGTCACGAGTGGAATACTTTCTTGGAAGAGATTATTGCACCAGCCGAAACAGGAGATACTAAACCTCGTGAATAGACTGCACACTAAAGCGAAGTCTCGAACTGCATTATGCTCGCTATTGGATTGACTGGCGGCATCGCGACAGGGAAAAGTGTCGTTCTTGCCCACTTCGCGTCTCTAGGTCTAGCAACTATAGATGCTGATCTTCTTGCCCGGCAAACTGTCCAGCCTGGAACGGAAGCCTCCGCTCAAATCGTGGCCCGTTTCGGAACGGACATTTTGAAAGATAACGGCCAAGTCGACCGTGCGACCCTTGGAAAAAAGGTGTTTGCCGACCCGGCTGCACGAAAAGATCTTGAATCCATTATCCATCCTAGCGTTTACTCGACGGTTAAAGACTGGCTGCTCGAATGTGAAACACATGGCGAACGTGCCGCAGTCGCGGCCATACCACTATTGTTCGAAACAGGACACGACAAGGAGTTCAAGCCTATCCTTGTTGTCTCCTGCGATCCTCAAATACAACTTGAGCGATTGATAGCTCGCGACAGTATCACTGAGTCGGAGGCTAAACAACGAATAGCAACTCAGTGGACCACAGAACAGAAGATTGCACGTGCTGACATTGTCATCCGCACGGATGAATCAATCGATGATACCCACAGACAGGTTGAACAGATTTTTCGAAATCTATGAGAGTTCACACGCCTGTCAGGAAGTTTTCGAAAATAATCGAGCGGTGGCCGCCTCAACAGTATTCACCATTAGCATCGCAACAGTAAGTGGTCCAACACCTCCAGGCACTGGTGTTAGAGCACCCGCGACCTTTTGAACATCAGGATGAACATCGCCAACCAGCATCGAGCCTCGCCGTTCAAACGCTTTCCACCTGACAGAATCTGCTGCAATAAGAGTTGATGCAAGATCACGATCGGTGATTCGGTTTATACCAACGTCTATAACTGTCGCTCCAGGTTTTACGAACTCGCGTGTCACAAACACTGGACGCCCAACAGCCACTATGAGTAAATCGGCAGTCGCCGCAATGGAAGCGAAGTTAGGGGTTCGTGAATGACAAATCGTCACAGTCGCATGGCGATGAAGCAACATCATGGCAAGCGGTCTTCCAACAATCTCACTTCGCCCCAGTACCACCGCGTGCTGTCCTTCGATAGCAATCTCGGATCTCACAAGCAACTCGATGATCCCAGATGGGGTGCAGGGCATCAGGGTCGCTCGGTTCTGCATCAGTCGTCCCACATTAATGGAATGAAAACCATCAACGTCCTTGGCGGGATCTATTTGTTCAAACAATCCCCTGCTTGCGCCACTCCCCCATGCCGCAGGGACTGGCACCTGCACGAGAATCCCATCGTGAGATTCACTCTCGTTGAAACGGTTAATAGTCCGCTTTGCGTCATCCAATGAAGCGGTTTCCGGTAAGTGCACCAAGTCGACAGCCAAGCCGAGCTCTTCCGCCATACGTCGCTTATTACGCACATACACTTCCGAAGCTGGATTGTCACCAACTAACAAGATGCCAAGCTGGGGAGGCCTGCCGCCAGAACGTAGGAAGTCATCGATCCGTGGAACAAGTTCATCACAGATTGTTGCGGCTAACCCTTTACCATCAAGTATGCTAGCGGACATTAAGTTTGCGGGAACTCTCGAAAACAAAATGGAAGGACGAAGTTACACTGAACCTCAACTAAAACAATTGTAGTGACTAGTATCCGACCAGGTCAAATAAGTCTAAACGTTGCATTTGGGCTGCCTGGATTATTTAAGTAGAATTTGCAGCGCACTATATATTGGGGCAAACACTGGAGGAAAATCTCAATGTCAGACAGAGGCACGTGGGGATCGAGACTTGGCTTCGTCTTAGCTGGAGCTGGATCAGCAGTCGGCCTCGGTAACATTTGGGGGTTTCCGACGAGAGTTGGTGAGAACGGTGGTGCTGCGTTTGTACTGGTCTATCTCGTCTGTGTGATATTCATCTGTCTACCTATCATGATTGCCGAATTGGCAATCGGACGACGCACTCAAAGCGATCCAGTTGGTGCTTACGCAAAGCTTCGACCTGACACACGGTGGTGGATGGCGGGTGGACTCGGTGTGGCAGCGGGATTTGGTGTTTTGTCGTTCTACTCTGTCATAGCAGGGTGGGCTCTCGCCTACATTTGGTTCAGTGCGAGTGGTGCAGTCAGTGGCGATGCGCTTGAAAGTGCCGCATTTTTTTCTGATTTTACCAGTCATGCTCCTTCAAGTTTATTCTTCACCTTCGTGATGCTTGCCGCGACAGCCGGTATCATCTTAGGAGGTATTCGTGCTGGTATCGAGCGTGTGTCGAAGTTATTGATGCCAGCATTGGCCATCTTGCTGATCATTCTAGCTTGGCGCGCCAGCACGCTGCCTGGCGCGGCCGAAGGTCTTGCGTACTACTTAAAACCAGATTTCAGCAAGATGATGAGTTTCGGTGCCCTGAATGCGGCACTCGGACAGGCGTTCTTTTCATTGAGTCTCGGTCTTGGAACAATGCTTGTTTATGGGAGTTACCTCAATAAACGTGAAGGTATTGCGAAATCGGCCATCATGGTTGTAGCTCTGGATACTGGTCTTGCCCTATTGGCTGGTTTCGTGATCTTCCCGTCTGGATTTTCAATTCCAGGATTTGATCCAACTTCCACCGGTCCGGGACTAATCTTTATGGTGTTACCACGACTATTCGCCACCCTCCCTGGAGGGCAGTTTTTTGGAGCGGCTTTCTTTATTTTGCTTACATTGGCAGCCCTTACTTCAGCCATTTCACTGCTAGAAGTGCCGGTAGCACACTTTATTGACAGTCATGGTTGGAGTCGAAAGCGGGCAGTCGTTATTGTGACAACCGGTACTTTTGCTCTCGCGGTGCCCTCAACGCTAGCGATGGGTGCCTCAAGTTTCTTTAGCGATTTACCAGGCATTGGCATGGACTTTCAAAGTCTCATGATTACAGTTTGGAACGACTTTGCCCTTCCAATTGGAGGCCTGATTACTGCCATATTCGTCGGTTATGTCTGGCGCATCGATAGCGCCCTAGAGGAATTATTGGCTGAGCAAGCCTGGTTCCCCTATCCCAAGCTCTGGGGTTGGATGGTCCGCTACGTGTGTCCCGTTGCTATTTTTGTGATCATTTTTATGAATATTAGGTCGATGATCGTTTAAAGTGCTATTGAATCGAAAACAGTCACTAGGAGGACCCTAAGGATGGATTTAGCAAACCTCACCAGTCAGGTAATCACCGTTGATGGATTCGTCTGGCAGCCATTTTTTATGCCGACGGTGTTGGTACTTGTAGGTTTATTAATCAGCATCCGCACTGGCTTGATCCAAATTCGCCGGTTCCCGATCGCGGTACGTACCACACTGCAAGGCGCCTTCCAGAAAAAGGCCTCCAAAGAGGGAACCATTAAACCGTTTCAAGCATTATCAACTGCTTTGGCAGCAACAGTCGGCAACGGCAACATTGGTGGGGTTGCAACGGCCATTACTGTCGGGGGACCTGGCGCAATCTTCTGGATGTGGGTCTGCGCTGCGGTTGGCATGGCCACTAAATATGCAGAAGCTGTGCTCGCTGTCCACTACCGGGTAACCAGAGACACTGGCGAACTGGCAAGCGGTCCCATGTACTACATTACGAGAGGCATCCCAAACCAAGCGCTCGGGAAGGTGCTCGCCTATGCCTTTGCTTTTTTTGGTATGGCTGCCGCGCTTTTCGGCACAGGCAATATGGCGCAATCAAACACCATTGCTGATTCGTTCGTACTAGCTGCAAAATCAATTTTCAATCTCGAGGTATCAGTCTGGATTCCCAGTCTGCTCATCACTACTTGCGTTGGTCTGGTGCTACTCGGCGGTATTAAACGAATCGCAGCAGTCGCCGAAATGATCGTTCCTACCATGATTGTCGTGTATGTTACGGCAGCGTTATATTACGTCGTGATGAATGTTGGAGAATTACCAGGAGTCTTTTCATTAATTATCAGTTCTGCTTTTTCGCCAGCAGCTGCCATTGGTGGGTTCATTGGTGTTGGAGTAAAACAGGCCATCGCAACTGGTATGAGCCGTGGTGTCCTCTCTAATGAGGCTGGCCTCGGAAGCGCTCCCATTGCACACGGAATTGCCGACGTGGATCATCCAGTCGAGCAAGGTCTGGTGGGTGTCTTTGAAGTATTCGTGGATACGATTCTCGTCTGCTCAATGACGGCTTTTATTATTCTGTCATCTGGTCTGTGGACTGACCCGGCTTTCCAAAACGCCAGTGGCTCCCTGACCGCTGCCGCCATGAACACAGCCATTCCAGGAGCAGCATTAATAGTAGCAATCTGCTCTTTCTTCTTTGGATTCTCCACCCTAATCGCCTGGGCCTATTATGGTGAAAAGTGTTTTGAGTTTCTGTTTGGTTCCAAGGGGATTAAGGCTTACAAGGCTCTCTTCACCTTGCTTGTTCTTGTGGGCGGCATTATTCCGGTACCACTTGTCTGGGCCGTTGGTACTTTACTGAACGGTTTTATGGCATTCCCCAACCTAATCGGACTAATGTTTCTCGTGGGTACGGTGAGTAAACTCACCAAGCAATTTTTCGCAAAGGACAGTGTGTAGTCCTAGTGAGTAGGAATCCACTTACGCGATTGTCACTGATACAAGCGTTCAAGATACGCGCGAGTCCGTCTCTCTGGATCACCGTCAGTTAACAGATCTGAAATGACAGCAACGGCATTCGCGCCGGCCTCGATCACCGAAGAAACACTATCTAAGGTAATTCCGCCAATACCAACGATAATGGATTGTGGCCACTGCGTCGCAGCGTAACGCACCAACTCCAGACCCACCGGTTGATAACCTGTCTCCTTGCTTCTGGTTGCAAACACCGGGCCTACAGCTATATATGAAACCGACTCTTGAACTGCAACATCCACTTGGGAACGGCAATGGGTGGAGAGCCCAACAACTGAATCATTTCCTAATATCCTTCGAATTCTTGAAACGGAGAGATCGTCTTGGCCAACATGAACACCAGAGGCCCCAGAAAGCTTCGCAACATCGACCCGATCATTAATGATAATTGAAGTATTAGAAGAACGGGCAAGATCGACAAGTGAATCAGCGCAGGCCAAGAAAGATTTGCTACTGCTGCGCTTTGCGCGTATTTGTAATAAACGACATCCGCCCTTAATAATCGCCTCTCCAAGATCAGTTGGACTCCAACCATAATCGTCGGCTAAATCAACATCAACGATTGCATACAGGCGGGGAAAATCCACGTTGCGGTCAATTAAAAATAGGGGTTGAACCAGTGACTAAACAGGAACCGTAGTCCGTTCGTTCGCACGATTGACGAGAAATCGGTCTAGAAATCCAGTATTAATATCGCCAGCCTGGAATCCAGCATCTTCGAGTATGTCAAGGTGCAGAGGAATGGTCGTTTCAATACCCGTCACAACTGCCATCCCAAGCGTACGGCGCATCCTTGCTATCGACTCATCCCGGTCCCGACCATGGGCAATGATTTTTGCCACCAAGGAATCGTATAGAGGAGACACGGTGCAGTCAGCATGCGCATAGGTGTCTATTCTTACACCCGGTCCCCCAAGCACATTAAAGGTATCGAGAACTCCGGGAGATGGCACAAATGTATTGGGAGATTCAGCATTCACACGGCATTCAATTGCATGTCCCTGCAACTGTATATCGCTTTGCTTGAAACCAAGACGCTCACCCACCGCGATGCGAATCTGTTGTTTTACAATATCCAAGCCCGTTACCATTTCAGTTACGGGATGTTCAACTTGCAACCGTGTATTTGCCTCAAGAAAGTAGTAATGTCCCTCCTTGTCTAGCAAGAATTCAAAAGTTCCAGCATTGCTGTACGACACTGCTTTAGCCGCATCCACAACAATTTTGCCCATTTTTTTTCTAAGACGAGGGGTAATCGCTACCGAGGGTGACTCTTCAATCAATTTTTGATGACGCCGCTGGATCGAACATTCTCGCTCACCTAAATGCACAGTAGCGCCATATTGATCAGCTAAGACTTGAAATTCGATGTGTCTCGCTTCCTCGATAAACTTTTCAAGATAAACCTCTCCAACGCCAAAAGCCGTTTCAGCTTCACGGCGGGCCGTCGTGAAAGCATGCGTAAATTCTTGCTCGGACTCCACGACACGCAGACCTCGACCACCACCACCATTTGTAGCCTTGATCATTACGGGATATCCGAGATCACCAGCAACAGCAGTCGCCATCTTTTCATCTTCCACAGGTCCGTCACTACCAGGTAAGATCGGCACACCGGCTTTCTTCATCGCCCAGCGAGCACGGACTTTGTCACCCATCAAGCGAATAACATTTGGTTCTGGACCGATGAAACGAATGTTGCAAGCCTCGCACACTTCGGCTAGGTACGCACTTTCCGAAAGGAAGCCATAACCCGGATGGATAGCATCAGCACCGGTAATTTCAGCTGCGGAAATGACTGCCGGGACATTAAGGTAGCTATCAATGCTGCGACCAGGTCCGATACAAACAGCTTCATCAGCGAAATGCACATGCAACGAATCTTCGTCAACCTCTGAATAGACAGCGACAGTCTTAATCCCGAGTTCCCGGCACGCACAGATAATACGAATAGCAATCTCGCCACGATTCGCAATCAGAACTTTCTTAAACATGTAATAGCCTTAACTGCTGTTCTGTGAGACCAGAACTCATATCCTCTTTAGCTGTCAGCCTTAAGCTGGTTTAATACCGAACAAAGGATCCCCATACTGAACTACCTGTCCGTTCTCCATATGAATATCAATAATTTCACCGTCATACTCTGATTGAATCTCATTCATCAATTTCATTGCCTCGACAATACACAGAACCTGTCCCTGTCGAACCTTATCACCAACTTTAACGAAAGGCGGCTCTTTGGGATCTGAAGCACAATAGTAAGTCCCAACAATCGGCGATTTCACAACCGACAGTTGATTCAAGTTTGACTCCTCCACCGTGCCAGATTCCTTGGATTCTGAGGTAATTGGAACCGTCATCTCGTTTTGAGCTGAATGCGACAGCGAAGAAGCTCCACCCCACTTAATACGGAGACGAATACCCTCCTGCTCTATCTCGAACTCTGACAAGCTGTATTCGCGTGCCATTTCGATAAATTTCTTAATTTCTTTAATATTCATCATGGGTCATTATTCCCTCTGCACGTCAGCATCTCCTACTATTCAATCCACCTCTCACTCAATCTACAGCGGATTTACAAAGCATTCGATCCACGTCAGTCAGTAATTCACAGCCAGTTGGGGTTACCAGAACATCATCCTCAATTCGTGCTCCACCAAGCCCAGGCAAGTATGCACCAGGCTCCACTGTTAAAATCATGCCATTTTCAAGGTGCCCATCCAATCCAGAAGCTAGTGCAGCTGCTTGGTCCGGCCCCTTACGACCAACTCGTGGCTCCTCGTGCACTTCAAGTCCTAAACCGTGACCCGTACCATGTAAAAATGCATTGCCTAACCCATAATGAGTGAGTACATCACGTGCTGCCGTATCAACTTCACTAGCCAAACAACCTGGGCTCACCTTGGCTATCGCGGCAGCCTGCGCTTCGACCACAGCACAATGCAGTCGACGTAATTCTGCACTCGGATTACCAATACTCACGGTTCGACTTAAATCGACGCAGTATCCTTCGTAAACCCCTCCAAAGTCCAGCAGCACCAGATCATCCGCTCCTATTCTACGGTCACTAGGTCGTGCGTGGGGAAAAGCACTATTGGGTCCAGAGGCAACTATCGTGTCAAAAGCTGGACGCTCAAAACCGATATCATGGATCCTCTTATCAATATGATGTGCGGTCTCTCTCTCAGATTGCCCAATTGGCAAGTCCCAAAGAACATTTTTCGCAACTTCAGACAACAGTGCAGCTGCCCTCCGGATAACCGAAATCTCAAAAGCGTCCTTAATCATTCGGACGCTTTCAACTAAACGATTAGTTGGAATCAGCAGAAGATGATTTTCATTTCCAGCCTCTTTTGTGTTCGAACCAACAGACTCGTTAAGTGCAACCGTTAGAGATTGAAAACGTTGATGCGAACAGTGCGCCGATTCGAATCCAATTCGCACAGCGAACAAATCCAGCAAAGCTTCCGTAATAGTTTCTTCATATGAACGAGTCACCAACTTAAGCGCAATGTTCTCATCGATAAAACTAGAGGACAAGAGATCTCGCGCTGCTGCATCATAACGACCATCGGTGATGAATATGCACTGGTCCTGTCCTAAAACTAAAATCGCCGAGCTGCCATTAAAATTCGTCAAATATCTTACGTTCGCAGGGTGTTGCACTATCAGTACGTCAAGGGCGGCCTCACGCAGACTACGTCTGACCTGTACAATACGTGCCTGCAAATTCTCAGATGGAGCCAACATCATATTCTTGAGTTAGGAAAAATATTACGATTACCTCGATACTTCCCATTTAGAAAACCAAATAACTTACTTGTCTCAACTTTCTTTTGGTTTTTCGGAAGAGAAGACTTCATCGATTGATAGCACCTGGCTTGAGTCCTAATTCCCTGTCCAGCTATTACAGGGCACTCCTAGGTAGAGGGTCTCATCTAACTATTATGGCCCCTGAGCGCAAATAAAGAGTCGCCACGAGGATTGCGAACAAATTTGTATAACTATCCTAATAAACCTATTATAAATCAATATCTTCAAGCCGTAGAACCCTAGTCTGAATGTCCGGTAAATGAACTGGCATGTCGTATCTTTTCGGAGAATCAGTTATCACCATCTGAGCGTTTACACTAAATTTACAGTTAAACCCTCGTTCAAACTTACGTCATGTCGAGGTGAGAAGACCTGATTTAAGCCACTCAAGTAAAATTCAAAAGGCCCAATTCTTGACAGTTGAGAAAATCATAAGTAGCCTTAGAGGTTGCAAGTGTCAGCGAGCAAGAAAAGAGATCTATGAGTTTGCATACAGATGCGCCTCAAGGCGTAGAACGGAAATGGCACGTTATTGATGCAGAAGGAAAAGTGCTCGGTAGAATTGCCACCGCAACCGCACGAATCTTGCAAGGTAAGCACCAACCTCATTACACAACATATATTGACACTGGTGACCACGTAGTGATCATTAATGCTGGACTAGTGAAATTGACAGGTAAAAAAGAAGTTCAAAAAATCTATCGGCGGCATAGTGGTTATCCAGGTGGGTTGCGTGAAGAACGGGTAAAGGTAGTTAGAAAAAATCAACCAGTTCGTCTTGTTGAATCTGCCGTCAAGGGAATGCTTCCCAAAACAAAACTCGGTGCTGCGATGTATCGTAAGTTAAAGGTTTACGCCGGTTCTGACCATCCACATGCTGCGCAAAAACCCTTAGTCCTTGAGGTTGCCTGACGTGCTAGTAAACGAATACTACGGGACGGGACGTCGTAAAAAGTCAACTGCTCGCATCTTTTTAAGACCAGGATCGGGCACTATTAAAGTGAATCGTAAACCATTGGAATTACGATTTCCAAACGAAGGCTTGCGAACAGTTATCACACAGCCATTACTGTTAACCGAAACAATGGATAAATTTGACATTCTGGCAACCGCCTCTGGAGGTGGAATGTCAGGTCAAGCTGGTGCAATGCGTCTTGGCATAGCGCGAGCTTTAGTTAAATTTGATGCTGAACTGCGACCGTCACTAAAGAAAGCTGGACTCCTCTCTCGTGACCCACGAATTAAAGAGCGCAAGAAATACGGCATGGCTGGCGCGCGAAAGCGCTTCCAGTTTAGTAAGCGCTAAACAATCTTAAACGTCAACTTCCAAGGAGAACGTTTGAACTCAATTGCGTTAAAAGAACTGCTCGAAGCCGGTGTTCATTTCGGTCATCAAACCAAGCGGTGGAATCCGAAAATGAAGGATTACATCTTTGGTGAACGCAATGGCATTTATATTATCGATCTCAGCAAAACCGTTAAATTATTTAATCAAGTGCAACAGTTTGTTTCGAATCTAGCTGTCGAAGGTCGTTCGATCCTATTCGTAGGAACGAAACGGCAAGCTCGGACTGCAGTACTTGAGGAGGCTCGACGTTGTGGAATGTATTTTGTTAACCATCGTTGGCTCGGCGGTCTTTTAACAAATTTTTCTACCATTCAAAAAAGCATCGCACGACTTCGAGAACTTGAAGCAATGACCGTAGACGGCCGTTATGACACTCTCTCAAAAAAAGAGATTGCCCGTCTCGAAAAGCAAAAACGCAAACTTCATAGAAATCTTGACGGCATTAGAGATATGCCGAAGCTTCCAGATGCTATTTTCGTGGTAGACATTCACAAGGAAAAAATTGCTGTTGATGAAGCTCGCAAATTGAAAATACCAGTAATTGGAATTGTCGATACAAATTCTGATCCTGATGAAGTCGACTACATCATTCCGGGCAATGACGACGCTTTGCGCGCAATTCAACTATTCCTTTCGCGCACTGCGGACGCCGTCATAGAAGGCCGAGGACTTCACGAAGCGGCACGTTCAGAGGAAGCGAGCGCGGAACTGGCAAAAGCTAACAACGCGGCTAATCCATCGAAGGCTGATTCGGCGGTGAACTCTAATCAGGCAACGCCACAAGCTTCGGTCTAAGTTTTGTTTCGAATATGATGTTTGGCCGGCCGTGCTCATTGCCGGCAATTTTTATGTACACCAGTCGTTATAGACAGCAGAACGACTAATGGAGAAACAAGGTATGACAATTTCAGCAGCAACAGTTAAGGCACTTAGAGACAAAACAGGCGCTGGATTTATGGAATGTAAATCCGCTTTGACCGATGCAGATGGAGATCTCGATAAAGCTATCACTATCTTGCGGAAACGTGGTACCGCTCATGCAGCAAAGCGAGCAGGGCGATCCACAAAACAGGGTGTTACTGGCAGTTATATCCATCCAGGCGGATCAGTCGGCGTCCTAGTGGAAGTCAACTGTGAATCCGATTTTGTTGCACGCACTGATGACTTTAAAACGCTAGTCAAAGAAGTTGCTATGCATATAGCCGCCTCAAGTCCAACGTATGTGCGAGTCGAAGATATTCCTGTTGAAGTTATTGAGCAAGAAAAGGACATCTTCCGTTCACAACTCGAGGGCTCCAATAAACCTGCACAAGTAATAGACAAGATCCTTGACGGAAAGATTAATAGCTATTACGGACAGGTCGTTCTCCTTAAACAACCGTCAATCCGAGATCCCAAAACGACTGTCGCTGACCTCGTGGCTGCTACTATTGCAAAAGTAGGAGAGAATATTTCAATCGCGAGGTTTGCTCGATTTAAAGTCGGTGAAATTGATAAATAAACATCTGCTTGTGTAAAAGAATACGCCTGTTATGCCAGGCGTCTTCAGCCATTCAGTAGCCGGCTGATCTATAATCATGAACAATGACTAAGCCTGCCTACGGACGAGTGCTCCTCAAAGTCTCCGGTGAATTATTGCTTGGTGGCCAGTCATTTGGCGTCGATCCAGAAGTTACCGGACAAATAGCTCGTGAAGTGGCCGATGTACGATCACTTGGTGTCCAGGTCGCCCTTGTTATAGGGGGTGGGAATATTTTTCGTGGACTGGCTGCGAGTGCACGAGGGATGGATCGCGCAACAGCAGACTACATGGGCATGCTCGCCACAATAATAAACGCGCTGGCGATTCAGGATGCGCTGGAACAGCTCGATGTCAACACTCGAGTGGTGACTGCTATAGAAATGCGCGCTGTAGCTGAGCCTTTTATCCGACGACGAGCTGTACGGCATCTGGAAAAGAACAGGGTTGTCGTATTCGCTGCTGGAACCGGCAATCCATACTTCACAACAGACACAGCAGCTGCCCTGCGAGCGATGGAAATACGTGCCGATGTTATTCTTAAAGGTACGAAGGTTGATGGAGTGTATACATCCGATCCCATCAAAGATCCCTCAGCAAAGCGATTCGACTCCATTTCCTACTTACAAGTACTCGAACAAGGCTTAAAAGTGATGGACGCTACAGCAATATCCTTGTGTATGGACAACGCCTTACCAATAGTAGTGTTTAATCTGCAGAAACATGGAACGCTACGACGCGTCATCTTAGGTGAGCCAGTCGGCTCTCTGGTCACCGCTTGATTTCGAACAAGGAATCACCGATGAACGCAAAAGATATGGACAGTCTCTTTAAGGAAGCCGCAGAGCATATGAAGTCAGCAATCGAACATGCTAAGCAAGAGTTGGCAGGGGTACGCACAGGACGCGCATCCATCGGCATCCTTGATGGCGTCCAAGTCGAAGCTTACGGAACAACAGTGCCACTCAATCAAGTCGCGAACCTGTCTATCCCTGAACCAACCTTAATTGCGGCACAGCCATTCGACCCGTCGCTGATGTCAACAATTGAAAAGGCTATTCAAGGCGCGAAACTCGGTCTGAATCCGAATAACGATGGAAAAATGATCAGGATACCGATTCCTCCACTAAACGACGAACGGCGTAAGGAGCTTTCGAAGGTGGTTCATAGCTTTGCAGAGAACACCAGAAATCGTGTAAGAGGAGTGAGGCGAGACGCGAACGACCAACTCAAGAAAATGTCAAAAAAAAATGAAATTTCTGAGGACGACGAACGGCGTGCACACGATCGCATACAAGAATTAACTGACCGAGCCATCAAGACAATTGACGGGTTGCAAGAGAAGAAGGATGCTGAACTGCTTAGCCACTGACGCGACGGTTAACGATTTCTCATTGCGTTAATGGGTAAGGGGTTCGCAAAATCACAATTAAACATCTTTAGTTCTCAATCGGAGACAATCGCTTCATGTCCTACTTTACACATCTTGATTGCTCAGCAGGCTGTGGGGCTGAGTCCTTGGACCCACAGGGAATACATCACCTTTGCACCTGTGGTGCTCCGTTACTTGCCAGATATGACATTGAACTAGCTGCAAAGAACTGGCCCCGCTCATCACTGGTTAACCGCGCACACAATATGTGGCGATACAGCGAAATGATGCCACTTTTGAACGACGATCAACCTGTCACGCTGGACGAGGGGTTTACTCCGTTACGACATACCCTAAGGCTTGGTGCGGAACTGGGTCTCAGGTCCCTCTATGTCAAGGATGAGTCGTGCAACCCCACGAACTCTTTTAAGGCACGTGGCTTATCAGCAGCCGTTACCAGGGCAAACGCATTGAACGTAGGTACCGTGTCAACTCCATCAGCCGGGAATGCTGCTAATGCACTGGCAGCCTATGCGGCACTCGCAGGACTCAAGGCAAAAGTCTTTATGCCGCGAGACGTTAAAACGCCATTTATTCGAGAATGCGAACTTTACGGTGCCGACATAACGCTAGTTGATGGCCTCATAAATGAGGCAGGTCGAGTCGCTAATGAGATTGGTGCTCCGCTAGGTTGGTATGATGTTTCAACACTGAAAGAACCATATCGTGTTGAAGGTAAGAAGACGATGGCCTACGAATTGGCTGAGCAATTAGACTGGGTCTGGCCGGACTGGATTATCTATCCGACAGGTGGGGGGACCGGAATGGTCGGTATGTGGAAAGCCTTTGACGAAATCGAACGACTCGGCTGGGTGAAAACTGGTAACCGGCCGAAGATGGTGACCGTGCAAGCTAATGGCTGTGCTCCAATTGTTCACGCTCTCGAAAACGGTCTCCAGAGGTCGGAGCCTTGGAAAAACGCTAACACTATTGCTGATGGACTACGGGTGCCTCGTGCAATCGGTGATTTCTTGATTCTTCAGGCACTTCGTGAAAGTGCGGGCACAGCGATCGCCGTTTCAGATGCTGACATGGTGAACGACATGCGTGAACTTGGAAAGCTCGAAGGTATTAGTGCCTCGCCAGAAGGAGGTGCGACACTAAGTGCACTGCGGGTGCTTCTGAAACGAGGTAAGGTCCAACCGAACGATACCGTTGTGTTATTCAATACTGGTGGTTCATTGAAGTATTTGGACGTTCTTGTATCTTGAACCTAGACCTTCACAACGTAGTGTTTTATTGCATATAGCATTAAGCCAGTTAAATCGGCTGCCTCGCTAACAGCTAACACAATACAGCCATCGACACGTCATTGCGGACGCCAAAAGTGCATGGTACAATTTATTTTTTCTTTCGGCCGCATGTGTGCGCCGATCATGCCTTCGAGGTACATGGGCGGCTAGCTCAGCTGGGAGAGCGCAGCGTTCGCAACGCTGAGGTCGAGGGTTCGAGCCCCTTGCCGTCCACCATTTTGAGCGATGTGAAGCAATGAATAAAATCAAAGCGAAGCAGGAGACAGAATTATCAAATTAGACACCTTGACAGGCTGCTAAACGTATGGAGAAAATATTCTAAGATGGCAATCACAAGAATTTCCAAAGAAGATCTCCAGGTTCGCCTTGAATCTGAGTCGACTAATGCCCCTATTCTAATTGACGCTAGACTGAAATATCCCTACGAACACAGCACAGTCACCTTGCCAAGCGCAATCCGTATGCTGCCAGACAGTCATGATACCTCTGGGCTTCCTCAAGATCGTGACATCGTTGTGTACGACTCGGATCCTGGTGAATTAGCCAGCGTCCAACTGGCGGCTTCGTTGATTAGGCAAGGTTTTCGCGCTGTTGTTCTTAAAGGTGGAATTAACGATTGGATAGTGGCGAAACTCCCAACGGACTCAAAAGATGCCCCTGTTATGGCGCCACCAAAAGCGGGAGCGCTAAAGGGCTAAACCCTAATTGACCCATTAGAAAATATTACTCCCGTGGTGCAACTACTAACGTTTTACATTCTGACCTTTCTTGGCTTTACGAGCTTCCTTGAAGCACAGGAACCACAGAGATCCGCTGAGGAATTAGCTTCAGCGTTACAAGACAAATACGAAACTGTTCGCGATTTTTCTGCCAACTTTATTCACATCTACGAAGGAGGTGCGCTAAATATTCAAGCGACTGAAAGTGGCGTCGTGCTGATAAAGAAACCCAGCATGATGCACTGGAATTACCAAGAACCGAACGAAAAATTTTTTATCTCTGATGGAAAGAATCTGATTTCCTACATACCGGCTGACAATCAAGTCAGGATTAGTTCAATGCCAACCGAAAGCGCCTCAGAACCATCTGTGCTTTTTCTGATTGGGCGAGGAGACCTGTCTCGAGACTTTGTCCCAAGTTTTACAGTTCTTGATGATGTTCCCATTGGCACACAGAGTCTTCGACTCGCTCCACATCATCCAGAAACGAGTTACGAAGCACTCATTCTGGTAGTCGACGAAGTAACTCTTGCAATCCACCAACTTATCTCAAAGGATCTTCAAGGTGGCACGTCGACATTTAAATTTACTAATTTGAAAGAAAACATCGGCATACCTGACCAGATGTTTTCCTTTACGATCCCACCCGAAGCGCACATCATTACGGAAAATGATGCTTCAAGGTGAGTCGGCCGTATCAACTAATCGACAAAAGCTTTTGTTCTTGCTCGATTAGTGCTGTCACCGCCGTTTCTCTATCGCACACGTCGAACGTTATCCAGTCACCAGGCATTAACTGACCTGCAAGTGGCAGGTCCGCTGTAATGACAGTAGCAATTTTCGGATATCCACCTGCCGTTTGACCATCTGCCATCAAGATAATCGGCTTACCAGATGCCGGCACCTGAATTGAACCCATCGGTGTAGCGTCTGACAATAACTGATCTGCCTTGTCTGAAGTAATGGAAGAACCAAGAAGTCGATAGCCCATACGATTCGACTCAGGCGACACTTGATAGCGTGACGATTGAAACGTTAACAAAGCTTCCTTGGAAAACATCTGGTCTTGTGGACCAAGAATAACCCGTAAACGTGTATCCTCACTGGGCAATGACACTACCGATTGAACTTGATGTATTCTTGACAACTTTGTAGAACTTGCTTGCCCGATTTTTAACCGATCTCCCGCCTGCAACTGCCGTCCACGATATCCCCCCATACCAGTAGCAAGATGGGTAGCCCGACTGCCAAGCTGCTGTGGAACATCGAGGCCACCTGCGATTGCAAGGTAAGCTCTTGCACCACGTCGACACTCACCAAATCTCAAGTGATCACCCTTGGGTACTACCCAAGGTGCATTGAGTGGCATCCGATTGTCGTCAACAAAAATCTCGAATTCCGCGCCGGTAACCGCACATAGCACGTTATCTTGAAACTCAATATCTGGACCCAGTAAAGTAATCTCTAAAACTGCAGCCGAGGCCAAATTACCAACAAGGAGGTTAGCAAATCGATGAGAAATGCGGTCCATTGGACCAGCAACTGAAACGCCAAAACTTTGATACCCCCAACGTCCCAAGTCTTGTACCGTGGTGAGAAGCCCACCCTTGGCTACTATCATTTAAAGGTCACCTTTGCTTACAATCAGTCCCTAGAAGCGTTAAGCTCATCAGCCGTTACCGATACGAACTGGACCTGATCTCCCGGCTTAAAGGCAAATGGATCATTTCGTTTGGGATCAAAAGGTTTAAGAGTCGTTCGCCCAATAAGGCGCCAACCTCCAGGGGTGCTCGCAGGATATACACCTGTTTGGACTCCTGCTATACCCACACTCCCGAAAGGCACAGAGATCCGTGGAGTATCTCGACGTGGCATGGCGATACGCTGGTCAACGCGACCCATGTAAGCAAATCCTGGAACAAATCCCAACGCATACACTCGATATACGGTATCTGTGTGCTGTCGCACCACTTCCTCAGGGGAACAACCTCCAAATTGCGCGACCTCATGAAGATCTGGACCGTAGTCACCACCATAGCAAACCGGAACCATTAGGGGTGTAGAAGGAGTGAGGCTACTCTTAATTTGAGCTTTTCCATGTCGAGATAACGACGAAGACAAGGCTTCCAGATCTGTCCTTAGAGGATCAAAAAACACTGTTACAGCGCAATAGCTAGGCACAACATCTCGAACTCCTGCATGTTGCTCAGAACGAATAGCCTCAGCGCATCGAATCACTTGTGTGTTTACTGCAACATCAACAATTTGTTCATAAGACATGACTAAGGCCGAGTCTCCGGCCCATCGGATCTTAGGAGATATCAAGTCTTGCTTATCTTGAGTCACAAGTAACTCTCCATCTAGAGCCAAATGATTTGTGGCGTAAATACACCGAACATCGAGTGCTAGGTCCGTCCAGCCAGTCGAGCCAAAATTTTTTCGTGAATGCCTCCGAATGCACCGTTGGACATAATCACAAGATGATCACCATTTTTGGCTTCCCGGCCAAGAAGTTCGACTAGAACGTCGAGCCTTGGAATATACCTTGCGTGCACACCGTGGTTGTCCAGAGCATTAACCACTTCTTCTGGGTTCAGACGAACTGAATCTGGCAACGAGGCACGATAGACCGGCGCGAGTAAGACTTCGTCAGCCCGTCTCAATGCCGTCACAAATTCTTCTTGAAATACGCGACGACAGGAAGTCGCTGAGCGCGGCTCAAAAATCGCCCAGATTGTTCCAGTGGATGTTGCTTCTCGAACAGCAGTCAGTGTTTCTGCTACTGCAGTTGGGTGATGTGCAAAGTCATCATACACAGTTATCCCTTTTATAGTACCGCGTACTTCTAATCGTCGTCGCACACCACGAAACGCGCGTAAGCCTTCGTTCAGCGAACCAGAGACCAAGCCTGTGTCGCTTGCAACGGCTATCGCTGCCAGAGCATTTCTGACATTGTAGTGACCCAACATCTGTAATGTTGTGTTCATAAACGGCACACCGTTACGCCGCACCTGAAAGGCTGTGCTGTCCTGTGATTGAACTATTTGGCTTGCACACCAGTCAGCGTTACTAGATAAGCCGAAAGTTTCGACACGACATGGAGCGAATGGTTGCAATGATAATGCTTCGGGATTATCAGCACCTAGGAGCAAGAGCCCATTAGCAGGCAAAAGCATCACGAATCGTCTAAATGCCGTTCGAACCGCCTCTAAATCTGTATAGATGTCTGCATGGTCAAACTCGACGTTCCCAATAACTGCGACATTGGGCAAATACTTTAAAAATTTAGCGGTCTTATCAAAAAAAGCGCTGTCGTACTCATCTCCTTCGATTACAAAATCTGCCCCACTGCCTAATCGGTAACTAGACCCAAAATTACTAGCTACTCCACCAACGAGCATACTGGGATCAATCTTGCCAAAGGTCAGCAACCAGGCTGTCATGGCGGCTGTTGTGGTCTTGCCGTGAGTCCCTGCAATCACTAAAGAACGCTTCTTCCAAAGGAACTCATTGCGGATAACCTCGGGTAACGATGCATATTGCATTCTCCGGTCGAGCACCGCTTCAACTTCGACGTTTCCTCTTGAAATTGCATTACCAATCACAACCAGATCAAATTCATCACTAATCTGTTCAGCGGAATATCCTCGGAACGGCTTGATATCCTCAGCTGCTAGGAACTCCTTCATTGGTGAGTAAATCTCAAGATCGGACCCGGTCACAGCCACACCCTGACGCTTTACCATCGCCGCCAGACTCGCCATGGCCGTACCGCCGATACCAACGAAGTGCATCCGCCTCATACAACTGCCGCCTCGTTAATTGAGATTCTCGAATGGGTGCCACAAGTGATGTGGACCTTGACACCAAACGGGAGTGTAATTCCAGGGCCCCGTGTGTGTCCCGATGGTAAGCCAAAAATAATTGGCCCTCGAAAATCACGAAGCACATCTACCATCGTACCGTATGCCGTCGGGTGGCCGCCTGGTTCATCGCACTCTGGAAACTCACCTACAATAATTGCCGAAGCCAAATCAATAATTCCACTCTGCATGAGTTGCGTTAGCATGCGATCAAGACGATACGGTCGCTCTCCCACTTCATCAAGAAACAACACAAAACCCTTGGGAGGTGCAAAGGCGAAAGGTGTGCCTAACGAGGCAACTAGCTGCGTGAGGGTACCGCCGAGTAGAACACCGGATGCTTCTCCAGAACGCACACACTCCAGACCGTCTAACGATAGTTCACCAAGAGGTTCTGGATGCATTAGCAACTGAAGAAACGACTGACGATCGTAAGCCTTCACGCCCAGGGCTAGACTCCCTACCACCGTTGGTCCATGAAAGGCGACCATTCCACATCGTCCAGTGAGGTAGTTGAGCACAGCCGTCAGATCGCTATATCCAACGAATACTTTAGGTCGACAACAAATGGATTCTGCATCGAGATACGGCAGGAGTTGCACACTCCCATACCCTCCCCTTGCAGCAACCACACCCGCCACTGAGTCATCACGCCAGGCCCTCATAAATGCTTCAGCACGTGTGGCCGGATCACCAGCAACGTACCCACGCTTATAGAACACCGACGGCTCATACACCGGTTCGAATGACAAATCACGTAATTCAGCTAAACCTTGCTCAAACAAGTCACGTTCGAACGGACTAGCTGGTGCAATTACAGACAAGCGATCGCCTGAACGAAGCGCTCGAGGCTTCAGCATAATCCGTTAACCATCCTGCTCAATCTCCTTCACGATAGCCAAAGCCTCTTCGCAACCCAGAATATTCTTTGTCCTCTTAAACGATTGCTGTGAAGAAACCCAGGGTCGCAAATATTTCACTTTGGCCTTAACCTGTCGCGCCATTGCTGCTTCAATTTCCGGTATCGAAAGAATATTGGATTCAACAGCATGAATTAACGATTCGAGAGCATTCGCCTGCTCATCATAATTCGGAGGGCATAGTAATAGTAAATCGCAACCAGCCCCAACCGCAGAAACAGCCAGTTCGTCAATCGGATGTGTCGCCGCGACAGCTTTCATACCAAGATCATCAGTCACAATAAGACCATCGTATCCAAGTTTCTTACGTAGAAGACCATCGACAATTGACCGTGACAATGTAGCTGGAGACTTATCATCCAGCGCTGGCACCAACAAGTGTCCGGCCATGATCGCCGCCACGTCTGCTTCAATGGCCGCACGAAACGGAAGAAGCTCACGCAAATTCAGTTGAACAGCATCGGTTTCAATACACGGAAGTTCGTGATGAGAATCCAGACTCGTATCCCCATGACCAGGAAAGTGTTTTCCACACGCAGCAATCCCAAGCGATTGAAACGTTCGAATTATCTCCGCACCTAAATTTGCAACCATCTCGGCGTCTTCGGAGAGAGCTCGATCACCTATGACCGTGTTACGAGAATCGCTGTGCACGTCAAGAACAGGAGCATAATTTAACGAAATGCCAACAGCCGCTAGTTCTTTTGCGAGTGCGCTCGCAAATCGCCGTGCAAGTTTAGCACTACCACTCTGCCCCAATTTCTGCATCGAAGGCCACTCGGTAAACGGATTTCGTAGGCGGGCGACTCGCCCTCCTTCTTGATCGATGCTTACCCAAAGCGGTAAATCTTTCCCAAGCGACTGAATCTCTTGAGAGAGTTCCGCCACTTGTTCAGGCTCTTCAATATTACGACCGAAGAAAATTACCCCGCCTAGATCAAACTGACGAACTAGCGCACGTAGTTCAGGGGGGATCGCATGTCCATCGAAACCCACAATAGCGAACTGGCCGATGTGTTTGTATATATCTCGCACTGGCATGCGTCAATGACTCAAGCAAGGTGACTTCACAAATATTATAATGCCTTAGTGATCGTTCAAGCGTCTGCACCCACTCGCATCGACCTAGCTGGGGCTACCATGGATATCTGGCCCTTATACCTCCACCATCTCGAAGCACAAACATTAAATGCAGCTATTACGATTAGAGCGCATTGTTGGATCAGAACGGCAGAAGAAGGCGGTATTCGAATTCAATCCCTCGACACTGGACAAACTATCAGTCTCAAGCACGGGTCCGAACTTTTGAACGGCAATGAACTAATACTAATACGAAAGATCCTTTATTTTTTTAAAATGGAGAATGTTGAGGTCGTGACACGGAGCGATTCTCCAATCGGCGCAGGAATCGCAGGCTCATCAGCCCTGAACGTCGCCCTCTGTGCCTCTGCGGCACGCTGGAAGGGAAAATCCTACTCTCCGGAAGAACTACTGCAGATTGCAATGAACCTTGAGGCACAAGCAATTAAAGTGCCTACAGGATCCCAAGATT
>Ga0310121_10001478_pt1 | contig 23977 bp, 22 predicted proteins | sample CB27_Tmax_986_MG_FD_203504 | JGI IMG/M metagenome (GOLD analysis project Ga0310121, IMG submission 203504) | Marine microbial communities from Western Arctic Ocean, Canada - CB27_Tmax_986 | ecosystem: Environmental > Aquatic > Marine > Oceanic | place: Canada: Western Arctic Ocean | collected...
GGAGTCGACAATGCCCTTGATGAAACGCAGATAGGGCGGCAGGAGATTCTGGCAGCGGTCCATGATCAGGATTCGCCGCACGTAGAGTTGCAGGCCGAACTGCTGGTCGCGGAAGTAGAGGTCGAACGGCGCCTGGGACGGGATGAAGAGCAACGCCTGGTACTCCAGTCGGCCTTCGGCCTTCAGCGATAGGCGGTCCAACGGCTCGGCCCAGTCGTGGGCGACGTGCCGGTAGAACTCGGTGAACTCCGCGTCCTTCACGTCGCCGGGTGGGCGGGTCCAGATCGGCTGCATCGAGTTCAGGACCTGCTCTTCTGGCGCCGCGCTCGCGTCGGCGTCCGGACGTGGGGCGGTCATCTTGATCGGGTAGCCCACGAAATCCGAATAGCGCTTCACGAGCATCCTGAGCACGTCGGGCGCGGCGAAGTCGACGAGGCCGTGCTCCGTGTCAACCGCCTTGAGGTGCAGCGTGATCGTCGTGCCGCGTGAGAACCGGCTGTCCTCGGTGATCGCGTAGGTGCCGTCGCCGGTCGACGACCAGTGGGTCGCCTTCTCGTCGCCCGCCCGCCGGGTGACGAGTGTGACGCGGTCGGCGACCATGAAGACCGAGTAAAACCCGACGCCGAACTGTCCAATGAGCTGCGCCGCGGCGTCGCCAGGCTGGCTCGTGCGCAGCCGCTCGACCAGCTCGCGCGTGCCAGACTTGGCGATGGTGCCGATGTTCTCCGTGACCTCCGCCTGGCTCATGCCAATGCCGTTGTCGGCGATGCTCAACGTCCGAGCCGCCGCATCGGTGTCCAGCCTGATCTCCAGCGGGTCGCCCGGCTGCAGGATGTCCGGGTCGGTGAGCGCCTCGATCCGCACCCGGTCGAGCGCATCGGACGCATTCGAGATGAGCTCCCTCAGAAAGATGTCCTTCTGGGAATAGAGCGAGTGGATCACGATGTCGAGCAACTGCTTGGCTTCAGCCTGAAACTGGAATGTTTCCACCGGCGCGGTCATGAGCACGTCCTCCAGGCAGGTCAGTGTCGGCCTGCTGACTCCAGATTGTAGATTGTAGCGATTTCCATAGGGCGAAGAAAAGGCGTGACCTCCCCTGTCACTCCTCCTGGGTATAGTCGCGTCTAATGTTAAAGAGGACAGAGTCCAAGGATGGCTGGAACTGGTCAAGTTGGCGTACGGAGGCATTCCGGGGAGGCTATCGTCGAGTCCGGCCCCATTTTTGCTTACATAATGTCACGGAACTGCACGACGGGGTGTGAGATGCGCTACCAGACAGGCACGGCGGCCAGACAACTCGAGCTCGAATACCTCGAGCGAAGCTCAGCGCCGACCGGAGGCCCAACCGCAGGATCGGCCGCCACGGTCGGCCAGCAGACGTGTGCGATCTGCCAGACGCGTCACGTGATGGTGGAAAGCCGACGCAGCCACCGGACCGACCTCTTCCACACGCTCTGTTTCCGCTGCTACCACCTGCAGATGCAGCGCAAGCGGATGTCCACGCGGCGGCGCGCTCAGGCCGCCATCCGCGCCGCGATGGACGACCTCATTGATACGTTGGATACGGTGCGGCAGCGCCCGGCGATGCCGGAACCGAAGTATCTCGCGCTCGAGCATCGGCGCCGGCAGGCCCAGATGGCGGCGCGTCGCGAGATGGATCGGCGGGAGGCCAAGACGATCGATCCGGCGCGGGCCCGCCGCGTGGCCCGACTGGCGGCGCTGGCCGGCTAGCAGCCCGTGGTGAAAGTCTCGCTGCATTCGACCGCCGATGCATCCCGCCCCGCGGTGTTGCTCGTCGGTTGAATACTCCCGGTATTCTCCCTCCTCGTGCCTTGCGACGCGGGCGCCTCGACGGTCTCGGTGCCACGCGAGACTTTCACCACGGGCTGCTAGGGTAAAGAAGGCTGCGCCGCTCCCCCTGTCTCCCTCTCCCTCGCCTTCGGTGCCACGCCGGGCTTGCACCACGGGCGGCTAGGCCTTGGTCATCGTGATTGGAAACGTGAACCGCACGCAGTCGACCGGGCACTCTATCCGGCAGACCCCGCACCACCAGCCACTAAGAAGCCGGCGAGGCCGCCGCCCACGATGGCGACATCCGTCTCAATCACGTCCTGCATGTTCCGTCTCCGTGTCGTGCATTTATCACCAGGTCGCGCCGCGATCGATTCACACGTTCGCCGCGAGCGACGCCGCCAGCGCCGTCAGAAAACTGTCGTTCTGCCCCGGGGTGCCGACGCTGACCCGCAGCGAGTCCTCGAGCAGCGGGTGGCCGCGCAACTTGCGCACCCGGACGCCGCGTTCGGCCAGGTCGGCGATTACCGCATCACCCCGGCCAGGCACCCTGAGCAAGATGAAGTTCGCGTCGGACGGGTAGACGACGATCCCCGGCTGTGCGCGCAACATCGCGATGACACGGTCGCGCTCCGCGACGATCGTCTCGACTCGAGACCGCAGGATCGTCCGGTGACGCAGCGCCGTCAGGGCCGCCTGGCACGACACCGGATTAAGTGAGAACGGTAACTTGGCCTTGAGGATCTCCTCGACCAGCGGAGGCTGGCCGAGCAGATAGCCGACCCTGAGGCCCGCTAGGCTCATCGCCTTGGAAAACGTGCGCAGCAGCACCACGTTGTCGTACTCGTCGAGCAGCCATCGGCAGTTGGTGCCAGAGAATTCGTGGTACGCTTCGTCAATCAGCGCCACGCCGGCGTAGCCATCGAGGATCGTCCGAAGCCCTGGCGGATCGATCGACGCGCCGGTCGGATTGTTCGGGCTGCAGATCAGGACGAGCGATGGATCGATCCGTTCGATCGCGCGTCGGATCCGCCCGGGATCGAACGCGAGGTGCGCGTCGAGCGGCACGCCCACGATCTCGGCGCCGAGAATGCGGCAGAGTCGCCCATAGAGCAGGAAGCTCGGCTGGACAATCAACACTCGCCCGCCGACCGCCGCCGTGGCCAGCAGGGTGGCCATCAACAGCTCGTTCGAGCCGTTTCCGACGATGATTCCCGCGGCCGGCCAGTCGGTCAACGCCGACAGTCCCCCGAGCAGTTCGGGCGGACGCCCTGCGTAGTACCGCTCCCAGCGCTCCGCGCGCGCCCGTTCGAAGGTCTCCAGTTTAAGCTCGTCCGGAAAATCATAGGCGTTCTCGTTCTGGTCGAGCTTGACCTTGGCGTGGGGATGGGCGTCGTAATAACCCGACAATTCCCGGATGGCGTGCCTCACCCGATCGAGCGCCGAGGCGCGAGGAGCCATCGTCATGCGCTCGGCGTTCGATCGGCAGCGACGAGCGGCGCCTCTACCATGTCGAGCGATTCCCGGGCGATCATGTCGCCGAGCGGAACGATCTCGGTCTGACTCTGTGCGCGCCACGACGGGATCCGATCGAGATAGATCGGCGAGACCAGCACCGTGTCGGCCTGCGCGAGCATGACTGGGTTTTCAGCTACTGGAAGTACGACTCGCCGTCGTCTCGATTCAGACTGACGTCCAGGTCGGGCGCGCGGTCTGCAGGCTGAAGACAGACAGGCATCGGGACTGACGATCCATGCCGAAACGGCCTCTGAGAACACCGATCGAGACCGAAACGAAGCTTTAGATACAGTTATTTGGAGACGAGGTCAAGACAATTGTACGAGCCGATAGGTGCAGATTGCGCACGCTCGTGATCTGCCCCATCCGAAAAGGCCGGCGTGAGTGCTAGAACCTGATGAGCCGTGTGAACTTGACCGCCAGACCGCGGTTGACGAGCTCTGGGAATCCGCCGACCCGCGTGTCGCGCACCTTGGCGTAGACGACGAACAGGTCGCTGCCGGGGGTGTACTCCCAGCGGTAGCGCACGTTCGTGCCGACTGAGTCGGGGGCCGAGCCGAACTGCATCAGCGCCTCGACGAACATTCGCGACGTCATCATGTAGATCGCGCGGGCGCGCGCGATCCGGGTCGTGAAGCGGCCCTGGGGCAGGTCGATGAAGTTCAGCGCCAGGCTCGGCTCGATCCCGAGCTTGGTCGAGAGCTTCACGCGGCCGCTGTGGCTGGCCTCCGACCGCTCGCCGCCGAAGAACGTCCCGGTCTGGAGACTGAGGGTGCCGGCGAGCAGGCGATGCGAGCCGAGCGTATACCGCGACTGGACCGTCTGGAAGTCGTAGCCGCCCACCGGAATCACGACGTCGTCGGCGATCTCGAACGGTTCGGTCAGGAATTCGAAACTGCGCGTGTAGCTGTTGCGCCAGCGTTCGCCGTTCTCGAACTGAATGTCGAATCGGGCGATTGCCTCGCGCGTCTCGAGCGCGTCTGACCTTGCCCCCTTAAACCGGTCCAGATCCAGAGAGAGGATTTCGGGTCAAGAGGGGGCCAGCGATGCCGAGAACACGCTACACGCCGGAGCAAATCATCGCCAAGTTACGCCAGGCCGAAGGTGAGCGTGCCCGAGGGCAGAGCGCGGCTGAGGGCTGTAGAAAGCTCGGCACGAGTGAGCAGACGTACTCCCGGTGGCGCAAGGAATACGGGGGGCTACGCGTGGATCACTTGAAGCGCCTGAAGGCCCTGGAGTTCGAATACCGCCGCCTACGGTCGGTCATCGCCGATCAGGCCCTGGCGCTCGTGGTGGTAACGGAGACCGCAGAACGGGCTGGCTGATGGGAGGGGACATCTGACTCGATTTCTCTCATACTAAGTGGACCAATCAATGGGGGCAGGTCACTTCCCGCGAAAGCGGGCGTACTTGCGCATGACCCAGGCTCGTACGGTCTGGTTGAAGTACCTCAAGAACGCATACAGCGCAGACCGATTAAATCGCCCGTAGTAGTTGATCCAACCCCGCAACACAGGATTGAACTCGCAGGCGATCTCCTCCAGGTCGCGGTCTTGTCCGTATCCAACTGGGCTCTCCAGGAGGAGATGCGGATGAAGGCAAAACGTGGGGCATCCCGCCTGGCGGCGTTACTTCTCACTCACATAGTCCCGATATGCTCACTCGTCGCGCCTTGCCAGGCGGGCGCCGCGCGCCGGAATATCTGCCGCCGAACGTCTAAGACGGGACACTAGACAAACCCCAGGAAGCTGCCGACGACGAGCATAACCGCTGTCATCCAGACGACCCAGACGGCGCTGACGAGCACGCCCGGCGCCAGCATCTCGTGCATCCGGTAATAGCCTCTCGAGTAGGTCAGGAGCGGCACGGGATCGAGTGGCAACAGGAACGCGCACGAGGCGGTGAACGCGACGGGCAGGGCGTACAGCGCGGGATTGACACCGGCGTTGATGGCCAGGAGTACGATCGGGGGAATGACGACCGCGTTGACGACCGGGCCGATCGGCAGTGCCAGGTGGATGACCACCGTGAACGCGCTGATGGCGAGGAGGATCCCAACGATGTGCCAGCTCGCGACGCCGCCGAGCGACAACTCGACGAGCCAGTTGGCCAGGCCGGCGTTGACCGAGGCCGTGCCAAGCGACGTCACGCCGCCGATCATCAATAGGGTGTCCCAGCCGATTGCGTGCTCGGCCTGCTTCCAGGTCAGCAGCCGCATGCCCGGAAGGAACATCACGATCGCGCCGCCCAGCCCGACCGTGAGCACGTCGAGGAATTCGATCCAGCTGCCCGCGATCCACAGCACCATCATGATCACGAGCAGGCTGGCGGCCTTCTTTTCCTGGGCCGACAGGGGTCCCAGCGCCTCGCGCTCGCGGGCGATCTCGCTGGTGTCGCCGATGGTGTCCACCTCGGGCGGGTAGCTCTTGAGGATCGCCCAGCACGCGACCGGCACCAGGACGAGTGCCATCGGCACGCCGATCGCCATCCACTCGACGAACGACACGCGGACGCCTCCAAACTCCTCGATGAAGTGCAGGCCGATGATGTTGACCGAGCTGCCGGCCGGCGTGGTCACGCCGCCGATGAGCGAGCCGATCGGCACGCCGATCATGATCGCCTTGCCGATCGAGGATTGCCCAGGTTGCAGATTCAGTCGTGACATCACGCCGAGCCCGATGCTCATGAAGATGGCACAGGCCGGCACGTCGGAGATGACGACGGAGGTCGCCGCGGTACCAACGATGATGGCGGTGACGACCCGTCGGCTGTCAGTGCCGGCGCGCGCGAGCAGCCAGCAGGCGAACCGCCGGTCGAGGCCGGCGTTGGTCACCGACGCCGCGATGCAGAACATCGCGAGGATGAAGAAGAACACCGGGCTGACGAACGCCTCGAACGCGGCGTTGAGCTCGGCGACCTCGAAGATCGGTTGCAACACGAGCACGAGCAGTGCGGTCACCGCGATCGGGATTGCCTCAGTCGCCCACAGGATGATCGCCGCCAGGAACACGGCGGCCAGCCGCTGGCCCTCGGGCGGCAGCCTGGCCGGCGTTGGGAGGAGCAGGACGACGGCGGCGGCCGCGATAGCGCAGGCGATGCCGATCGTCGTCTTGCGGTCGGACCATGCGGAGCCCGCCGCCCCATCCGTGGGATGACCCAACCTCGATTCGGACATGGTCGGGATAGATTACTCGCTTTTCCTGGCTGAGCGAGGCCGACCGGACACGCATCTTCGAAGGCACCGCTACCGAGGTGTACAGGCTGCAGTTCTGAATGAGAACCGCATGAACCCGTGGAATAAACCGGTGGCGCGACAAGACCCGCGGCGTCAGGGTGGCGGTCACCGGCGAGTTCTCTGGGCTCTCACCCATGTTCTGCGGCACGCCGGCGACGCCGCGGAAAATGTCTGGGAAGAGCTGGCACTGCCGGTGGATGAAGCTGTTGACCTCCTCGATGTACCATCGGACGAGCTTCTCGGGCTTCTCGCTGTGCATCATCGTGTACGGACGCGGCGGCACCAGTTGCATGTCGGGGCCGACCTGCTTCAGCTGTTCGAGATGCGACACGGTGCCGAAGGTCGGCGCGTTGAGCGCACCGATGATCTGTTCATCGGACAGGTTGCCCTTGCCGCGACCGTGTGCGCCACGATGCGCGAGCAGGCCAGCCTTGTACGCGTAGAGCTCCCCCGGCGCGGTCACGTGAGCGTGGCTGTCGATGACTCTCATGGTTCGGCTCCGATCCGGTGGCTGCAGCCAATCTGCACGCCGCGCACAATTCATGCGAAAATTCTTCACTGTCAAGCAGAGTGGCCGTTCGACCATTGGATCATTGCCCGGGTTCAGCGGGACTTTCACCACGGGCTGCTAAAGCGGGAAGGGCGCAGCCGCTCACGTCGTCAGCCGACAACGTGCTGAACCTAGCCGAGTCGATCGCCGCCCGCGAGGCGATCCTGACGGCCGCCGTCCGGAACGGCACGCCGGTCACTGAGGTCTTAGACGGCACCTACGAAACGATGCTCTGACAGCGCCGGTCGCACGAGTGACGGGGTGAGTATGGATGCAGGCCTCGAACAGCTGAAGTTGCTGTCGGCGACGACGGTGAGCGACGCGCTCGATCTGAGCGACACCGATCGCGACAAGATCTATCGCGCCAACGCCGTCAAGCTGTTGAAGTTGAAGGACACCTAAGGAGACGCCCCATGCTGCGCTACCTGGCGGTCGCCGGAGTCTGCACACTGGTGTCGTGCGCCGGGCCGACCGATTACGACCTCATCATCCGGAACGGCACGATCGTGGACGGCACCGGCGCGCCGGGGTACGCCGCGGACCTGGCCGTCGACGGCGATCGGATCACGGCGCTCGGCGATCTCGGTGACGCGCGCGGCGTGGTTGATGTGGACGTCGCGGGTCTAACGATCGCGCCAGGTTTCATCAACATGCTGAGCTGGGCGGGCGACGCGTTGATCGAGGACGGCCGCTCGCAAGGGGACATCCGACAGGGAGTCACGCTCGAGGTCTTCGGGGAGGGCGGCTCGGGTGGCCCGCTGACCGGGCGGATGAAGAACCTGGAGGTCACCAGCCAGGGGGACATCAAGTACGACGTCGAGTGGACGACGCTGGGCGAGTACCTGGAGTTTCTCGAAACCAAGGGCGTCTCACCGAACGTGGCGTCGTTCGTCGGTGCGACCACCGTCCGGATTCACGAAATCGGCTACGAGGATCGGGCGCCCACCGACGACGAGCTGGACCGGATGCGCGATCTGGTTCGTCAGGCGATGGAGGAGGGGGCGGTCGGCGTGGGCTCGTCACTCATCTACGCTCCGGCGTTCTACGCGCAGACGGACGAGCTCGTCGAGTTGTCAAAGGTAGCGGCCGAGTCCGGCGGTCTGTACATCTCACACATGCGCAGCGAGGGCAACGCGCTGCTCGAGTCGGTGGACGAGCTGCTGACGATTGCGAGAGAGGCCGGCATCCGCGCGGAAATCTACCACCTGAAGGCGGGGGGGCAGTCAAACTGGGACAAGCTCGATGCGGTGATCGAGAAGGTGGAGGCGGCGCGCGCCGAAGGCCTCCAGATCACGGCTGACATGTACAACTACACGGCCGGCTCGACCGGCCTGGACGCCGGGATGCCACCCTGGGTGCAAGAGGGTGGATACGATGATTGGGCGGAGCGGCTGCATGACCCGGCGATCCGCGCCCAGGTACGCCGAGAGATGACGACACCGACCAACGAGTGGGAGAACCTGATGCTGGCCGCCGGTGCCGAGGGGACGCTCTTGGTCGGTTTCAAGAACCCCGAGCTACGCGACTACACCGGTATGACGCTCGCCGCGGTGGCCCAGACGCGCGGGACATCCGTTCCCGACACCGCTATGGATCTGGTAATCGAGGACGGCAGCCGGGTGCAGGTGGTGTACTTCCTGATGGCGGAGGAGAACGTCGCCCGACAAATCGCGCTGCCCTGGGTGAGTTTCTGCTCCGATGCCGGCTCGTATGCGACCGAGGGAGTCTTCCTTAACACGTCGACGCACCCGCGCGCTTACGGGAACTTCGCGCGGCTGCTGGGACGCTACGTGCGCGACGAACAGGTCGTGTCGGTTGAGGAAGCGGTGCGCAAGCTGACGTCGCTTCCGGCCGAGAATCTGCGGATCCGCGACCGCGGTCAACTCGCCGAGGGGTACTTCGCCGACATCGTCGTCTTCGATCCGGAGACGATCCAGGATCACGCGACCTATGAGGATCCGCACCAGTACGCCACCGGCGTGGCGCACGTCTGGGTGAATGGCACACAGGTGCTGCGCGACGGCGAGCACACCGGCGCGACGCCGGGGCGGGTCGTGCGCGGGCCGGGCTGGCTCGGCTGGATGGAGACACCGTGAGAAAGGAACCATTGTGAGCGACAAGCCAACGATCGTGCCGGCCAGGAACGGACCCTACCTGGTCACGAACTGCAAGATGCTCAAAAGCTTTCAGGACGGCACGGTCCACAAAATCGAGGGCACCGTGGCGCTCTGCCGGTGCGGCGGGTCGAAGAACAAGCCGTTCTGCGACGGCACGCACCAGACCAACGGATTCACCGGCGACAAGGTGTCCGACCGCGTGCTGGATAAGCGCGAGGACTACGCGAGCGACGGGCTCGTCCTCCACGACAATCAGGGGGCTCTGCGCGCACGCCTGGCGCTACACCGATGGGCTCGAGACAGTTTGCAAGCTCGGCTAGGAACCCTTTATCGATCCGAAAGGTGCCACGGCCGAAGAGATCATCAAGGCGGTGAAGAGCTGTCCGTCGGGTGCGCTCAGTTGTTCAGTCGACGGTGTCGAGCATCGCGACCAGGACCGCGAGCCGGTCATTTTCATCGCACCGAACGGCTCGTACGCGATCATGGGCGGCGCCGATCTCAAGGGTGTCGAGTGGGGTGAGGGCGCGTCACGCGAACACTTCGACCTGTGCCGGTGCGGCCAGAGCAAGAACAAGCCGTTCTGTAACGGTGCCCACTGGCTTCACCACTTCGACGAGCACGCGCCCAAGCCGGAGTAACGCAGGGATTTCCGCCTCACCGGATCAACCCTGGGTGGGTCTCGTCGCGTCAGCGGAGGAGCGGCCCTACGTTCGTCGAGTCCAATAAAGATACGCCGGCACGCCGGCCAGCATAACGACGAGACCAATCGCGGCGTCGCCAGGGCTGTTCCATAGCGTGTACAGCAACAGCGCCCACGCGACGGTGCCGAACAGCACCGGGACGTACGGATACCCGGCCACCTGGTAGGGACGCGGCCGATCTGGCAGTCGGTGTCTGAGCACGACGACGGCGTATGCGCCGAGCATCGAGAACAGCCAGACCGCGACGACGACCGCGGTGAAGAGCTGATCGAAGCGGCCGGTAAGCGTCAGGATGCTGGCCCAGAGGCCTTGAAAGAAAATGGCGTGGGCCGGGACCTTTCGCCGGCTGACCGCGCCAAGGCCCGTCGGGAACAGTCCGTCGCGCGCCATGGCGTAGATGAGTCGTCCGCCGGTGAAGAGTAAACCGTTGACGGCAGCGACGCAGGTCACGACGATCGTCAGCGTGAGCAGGCCGCCGCCGAGGCGGTTGAACACCCGCGCGGCCGCCGCCATCGCGATCTGATCCGATCCGATCGCGACGTCTAACGGGATCGCCCACAGAAACCCGGTCGTCACGGCCAGCGCCAAAGCGGTCGTGCCGATCACCGAGTAGGACATCGCGCGTGGCAGTGTGTGCTCCGGGCGTTGGATTTCCCCGGCGACGAAGGTGAGGCTGGTCCAGCCGCTGAGCGACCACAGGGCGATCGTGACTGCCGCAGCGAATCCGGCGACCGTTCGGCTGACCGGTGCGGTCGGCGCCAGCGCGCGAAACGTCTCGGCACCGGCTCCGCCATACCAGACGCACCCGATGGCGACGAGGGTCAGCAGCGCAACCTTAGCCCCGGCCGCCGCGCGTTGACCGCCGAGACTCAGCCGCATGCCCGACGCGTTCCAGGCTGACAGGGCCAGAATCAGGCCGACCGCGCCGCTGGTCGTGGCCCGTGGTCCCAGGGACCAGAACGCGCCGAGGTATGTGAGGCTCGCGACGGCGACAGCGGCGATCGAGGCGGACTGGATCACGGCCACGGTGGTCCAGCCATACAGGAAGCCCCAGAACTGTGAGTAGGCCCGCGCGAGGTAGACGTAGGGGCCGCCAGGCCGCGGGAAGAGCACGCCGAGCTCGGCGAGGCTTACGGCGCCGCACCAGCTGATGCCGCCGGCGGTCGCCCACGCCGCCGCGGAGAGCCATCCCGTTCCGACGTTGGCCAGCACGAAGGCCGGTGCCACGAACACCACGGCGGACAGCATGATCCCGGCGTTGACGGCCAGGGCGTCGAAGAGGGTCAACTCCCGCGCAAGGCTCAAATCGTCAGGCTCGGAGGACGGCAGGGCGAGGTTGTCGGCGATCGGAGGCAGGGCGGTGATGGGCACCGGCGCGTCACAAGCCTATCATGCCGCTGAGTGGAGGCGTTGCCGGTGATGACGCCGGAGTAGAGAATCGGCTCGTGGCGTGGCGTTCAGCTCTCGGCTCGTCGTGCAAGAGCCCAGAGCCCAGAGCCGAGAGCCTAGATCTCCGGCCTCCGCTTGCCGGCTTCTGCGACCTGCTCGAACCCGTGCGCGACCTGCAAGACGCCGAAGTCGTCGCCCGGGCGGCCCACGATCTGCAGGCCGACCGGCAAGCCGTCCGGCGTGAACCCGCAGGGGACCGACAGCGCCGGCAACCCCGTCACGGAAATGTGATAACAGGACCGCATCCAGTCCAGGTAGGTCTCCATGGGCACCCCGTCGATGGTGGTGACGTAGGGCACGTCCACGTCGAAGGGCGGGACCTGACAGACCGGAAGCGCGAGAAATTCGTAGGTCTCGAAGAACACCCGCACGCGAGCCTCCAGCCGGCTCCACGTACGCGCGGCACGCCCGATCCGGCGCGCGTCCAGCGCGAGCCCCTCCTCGATGTTCCAGATCACCGTGTCCTTGAGCTCGGCCCGATGCGCGTCCAGTAGCGTGCCGAGCGCGTGCTCGTAGTACCACGCGCGCCAGACCCGGAAGATCTCATCGGCATCGGAGAGATCGGGCTCCGCGTCGTCCACGCGGCAGCCCAACGCCTCGAGATGTTTCACGCTCGCCGTCACGATCGCCCTCACCGCGGGCTCGACCGGGAGCCCGCCCAGCGATTGGCTCCACGCCACGCGAACGCCGCGCAGGTCGCGCTCGATCGGGTGACGGAATCGGCTGCCGGGTTCCGGCAAGCTGATCGGCGACCGCCCGTCCGGTCCGGCGATGGCGCTCAGTATCAATGCGACGTCTTCGGCCGTGCGTCCCATCGGTCCTTGCACGTCGAGGCGGAACCAGGGCGCCGGCGACGGCCAGACCGGTACGCGGCCGGGCGACGGGCGCAAGCCCACGACGTTGCAGAAGCTCGCCGGGTTGCGCAGCGAGCCGCCGAAGTCGGTGCCATCGGCGATCGGCGCCATGCCGGTGGCCAGCGCCACCGCCGCGCCGCCGCTGCTGCCGCCGCAGGTCTTCGTCAGGTTGTACGGATTCCTGGTGGCCCCGAACACGTCGTTGAACGTTTGCGAGCCGGCGCCGAATTCCGGCGTATTGGTCTTGCCGATCGTGATCGCGCCGGCCGCATGGAGGCGCTCGACGATCAAGCCGTCATGGTCCGGGATGTGGTCGGCAAAGATTTTCGAGCCGAAGGTCGTCCGGAGCCCGCGCGTCGGGATCAGATCCTTGTGGGCGATTGGCAAGCCGTGCAGCGGGCCGAGTGCCGCGCCGCGCGCCTGGTGGTCGTCGGCGCGCGCGGCGGTCGCCAGTGCCCGGTCAGCCGTGAGTGTGACGATCGCGTTGACGCGCGGGTTGATCTGCTCGATCCGCGCGAGATGGGCGCCCACCACGTCGCGTGCCGAGAGCTCCCTCTGCGCGACTCGCCGCGCGAGTTGGGTCGCCGTCAGGAAGCACAGGTCGGCATCGGTCATCGGCGTGGATCGCGGTGAACGCGGATCATACAATTGCTGCTTCTCGCGCTGCAGCCGTCGTCAGGGCAAACAAGGTCCGGGCGTCAGAAAATCGTTGGTGAAGCTTCACGGAGGTGCTCGATGTCAGGTATCAACATCAGTCGTGCCGCTGGAACGGCGGGACGCCTACATGGCTGCTCTGGAAGAGGCAAGCGTACGGCAGAACATTGCGCCGTTCACCGATTTCCTGGCCCGGCTCGTCAATGAGGGGCTGCGCGGCAAGGCAGTGGCCAGGGTGCCGGAGGCTTGACCTCTGCGCAGACCGCCGCGGTGAAGACGCTGTCACGGGGCGTCCGGAGGCGAAGCCACCGGCTCATGGGCAGTGGTTGTTCACTCTAGCTGCCTTCCGATCGCTCCACCACCAAGCCGAACATCGGGCGCAGCCGCGTGCCGAGAATCCCGCCGCAGAACGCGGCCACGAGCCACAGCCAGCCGTGCAGGCTGCCAGAGGCGATGCCGCTGAAGTACGCGCCGATGTTGCAGCCGTAGGCCTGGCGCGCGCCATACCCCAGCAGCAGGCCGCCCACGATGGCGGCGACGAGCGACCGGCGCGGGATCTTCCAGACGGGGGTGAAGCGGCCGGAGAGCCCGGCAGCCGTCATGGCTCCGAGCATGATGCCGAAGTTCATCACCGACGTGATGTCGGTGAACACGCTGCTCTCGAGCGTGGCGGCACGGGCCGCCGACGCCCAGTACGGCCAGGAGGCCGGATCGAATCCAATGGTGCCCGCCAGCTTCGACCCCCACAACGCGAACCCCGAGGTGATGCCCCACGGCCGGCCTGCCAGCGCGAGCGTCGCGAAATTGGCGGCCGCCAGACCGACCGCCCCGATGACCAGCGGCCACGGCCCGCGAAGCCAGCGTTCCAGGCCCTGCCGCGGCGCGGTGGCGGCGCGACGAATCCGGCCATGACGCTGCCGTTCGGCGACGAGCGTGATCACCACCACGCCGCCGAACAGGGCCAAGCTGGTGGCGAGGCCGCCCGCCAGACCCAGGCTGGTGACCAGCGAGACGGGCGGGAGGTCGGGGAGCGCCTTCCACCAATGTTCGTGCCGGGCGCCGACCGTGGACCCGACGATGAACGCGCCGAGCGTGACGAGCATGCGAGTGTTGCCGCCCCCGGCGGCAAAGAGGGTGCCGGACGCTCAACCGCCGCCGAGCTGCATCCCGACGCCAAACATGAACGCGCCGACGACGACCGACAGCGCCAGCGGGCTGACGCTGCCCCGCACCGTTTCGGTGAAGATCGGCGTGCCAGAGGCCAGCACGGGAAAAAAGAGGAGGCAGGCGACCGCCAGCATGAGCATCTGCGCCCGCAGGCCGGCGCCACGACGGTCCGCGATGAAGATCCGCCACGACGACGTGAAGCCGAACGCGGCGTGGTAGAGCAGGAGGCCGAACACGCCGCCCACGGCGAACAGCGCAGCCTGGCGTCCGTGCACCGCCTGGTTCAGGTAGAACGTGCCGCCGGCGAACAGGGCGACTGCCGTCACGACGACCCGGAGGTCGACCTGAGGGCGGCCCAGGAGCGCCGCGACCGGCCGGGCGGAGGTGAGCTGCTGAGACATCGCGTGCGTCAGTCGATCTTCGACTCGCCTTTCAGTGTCCAGAATACACCGACGGTGGCAGGATCAGTCATTAAAATACGCGATGATGTCGGGTGGAATCTCCGCGGCCGTCATGCCGAGCGGCGACTCTGGGGCCGGCACGACCCATCTCTGGATCGCCGCGATATCGGCACGGGACGCCGTCGATCAGCTCAGGCGTTTCGTCGGCGACGCAGCGGCCCACGTGCTCGGCCTGGCAGGTGACGTGTCAGTTGAACGTGCAAACCCAGTGCACCGAGTTGAGGGTGAGCACGTCCGGCGTCGTGGCCCGGAGGGCACGGCCCATGTCTTTCTGGCTGTTGATCAACTCGCGCACGAAGTCTGGCGCCTGTTCCTCGATGCCCATGCGCGGCGTGTGCGGTCTGACCACCGTGTGCGTAAGGCCAACCATAGAGGCTCTCGGCTTTCGGCTCTCGCGATGCTTCTTCGACGCCACAGCCTACAGCCCTCCGTTCACAACCCACGCCTTCGTCAAGCTCCGTGATGCCTCCGTTTAGCACACCTCAGCACACCGAGAGCCGAGAGCCGAGAGCCGAGAGCCTGGGAGACTCCTGCTATCCTTCCTTCCGATGAGCACCCCTGAAGTCCGAGTCTTTCCCGACGTCGACGGAGCGGCCCGGGCGCTTGCGGCTCACCTCGTTCGGGACGCGCGGGCGCGAGTGTCGTCGACTGGGCGTTTCACCCTTGCGCTGACCGGAGGCAAGACGCCGCGTCGGCTCTACGAGGCCTTGGGGACGGTGCACCGGGATGACTTCCCATGGGCGGCAACCGAGTTCTTCTGGAGCGACGAACGGGCCGTGCCACCCGACGATGCCGACAGCAACCAACGGTTGGCGCGCGAGACGCTGCTGGCCCACGGCCTTGTGCCGGACGCGCGGATTCATCCGATGATCCGGAGCGCCGAGGGTGCGCAGGATCTCGAGCGCGCAGCCGTGGCCTACGAACAGCAGCTCCAGGAGCTCACCGGCGACGATCGTCCGTCGCTCGACGCGGTGCTCCTGGGACTGGGAGAGGACGGCCACGTGGCGTCATTGTTTCCGTACGCCCGCTCGCTGCGCGAGCAAGCGCGCTCGGTGATCGTCGTCCGTGACAGTCCGAAGCCGCCGCCGGTCCGGTTGACGATGACGGTGCCGTTGATCAACCGGAGCGCGGCCGTACACCTTCTGGTGGTGGGCGACGACAAGGCCGACGCGGTGCAGGCGACGCTCGACGGCGCGCGCGATTCCAACCGATGGCCGGCCCAGGGGATCGGGCCGGCGGGCGGATTGGCGACCTGGTGGCTGGATGCCGGGGCGGCGCGTCGGCTGAGCCGACGCTGAGATGGAGCGGGTCAGGGTGAGGGGTCGACGACCGTCAGACCCGAGAGCTCTCAGTCCAGCGCGTCTGCCAGCACCTGCACGACGTGCACCGCGCGCCGGCCGGTCAGATCGGCGATCTGGTGGCGGCACGATGTGCCGTTGGCGATGATCACGGTCTCGGCAGACGCGTCGCGCACGCGCGGCGCCAGGACACGCTCGGCCATCGCGGCCGAAATGTCGAAGTGCTCCGCCTCGTAGCCGAACGATCCCGCCATCCCGCAGCAGCCGGAATCGACCTCCGACACTCGAAGGTCTGGCACGAGGTCTAGCACGGCATGTGCTGCCGCCGTCGTCGCGATCGCCTTCTGGTGGCAGTGGCCGTGCATGACGGCGTCCACCGGCATCGATCGCAGAGGCAAGGCCAGGTGCCCAGCCGCGGCCTCACGCGCCAGGAACTCCTCGATCAGCCAGGCGCCGGCGGTCAGGGCATCTGCCTCCGGCGATCGGAGGAGCCCAGGGTACTCGTCGCGGAAGGTCAGTAAACATGATGGCTCGAGACCGAGAATCGGCAGGTCCTGGCCCACGAACGGCAGAAGCTGCCGGACGCTCTGGTGCGCCGCGACGAGCGCCTGGGCGTGGAGTCCCTTCGAGATCTGGGGCCGACCGCAGCAGGTAGGCTTCGGCACGATGACGCCGTAGCCGGCCGCTTCGAGCACCCGGACCGCGTCGATTGCCACCTCGGGCTCGTAGAAATTGGTGAAGGTGTCGGCGAGCAGGACCACGCGCCGCGTGGGAGCCGCGTCCGGTCCTTCGCTTACGCGCTGTTGCCACCAGCGCCAGAACGTGTCACGGCGAAAGCGGGGGAGCGACCGCCGGGGATCGAGGCCGAGGAGCCGGTTCATCAGCCAGCGCAGCGGCCCGGAGCGGGCGAGATTCGACAGCGGCGCCAAACTGGACCCCAGGGCCGCCACGGCGTGCGCGTGACCCAGCACCCGCGCGCGCAGCCCCACGCCGTGCCGCGCGTGATAGCCGACCTGAAACTCGTACTTGTGCTTGGCCATGTCGACGTGCGAGGGACATTCGACCCTGCACGCCTTGCATCCGATGCAGAGGTCCATGACCTCGCGCATCGCGTCGGAGTACAGGCTCTCGGCCGGCAGTGCGCCGGAGATCGCCGCGCGCAGGGCGTTCGCCCGACCGCGCGTCGAGTGCATCTCGTCCAGCGTCACCATGTAGGACGGGCACATCGTGCCGACCTCGGATTTCCGGCAACGCGCGTTGCCATTGCACATCTCGATGGCGTCGGCCATCGTGCCGAATTCCGAGTAGTCAAGCACCGGCGCGGGGAAGGTGGTCGCGTAGTCGGCGCCGTATCGCAGGTTCTCGTCCATCGGCGGCGCGTCCACCTTCTTGCCTGGGTTCATCCGGCCGTGCGGATCGAACGCGGCCTTCACCTCTCGGAACGCGGCGTAGAGCGTCTCGCCGAACACCTTCGGGTTGAATTCGGACCGGGCGAGCCCCTCGCCGTGCTCGCCCGAATGCGTGCCGCCGAACCGGAGCGCCAAGTCGATGACCTCCTCGGCGATCGCGCGGTACGTCCGAACGCCGTCCGCCAGGCGCAGGTCGAGCATCGGCCGGATGTGCAGGCATCCGACCGAGGCATGGCCATAGAACGCGGCCCGAACGCCGTGGCCGTCGAGGATCTCCCTAAACGCCGCCGTGTAGGCTGGCAGCTGCTCGGGGGCAACCGCCGTGTCCTCGACGAAGGCGACCGGCTTGGCGCCGCCCTTGACGCTGCCGAACAGCCCGAGGCCAGCCTTCCGGACCGTCCAGACGTCAAGGCAGCGTGCCGGCTCGGTGACGCGCACGACGTTGTCGCCATAGCCCAGATCTCGCATCAGCGTCTCGAGCTCGCCGAGCTTCTGCAGCAGCGAGTCGAGCGTGTCGCCGGCGAATTCGACGATCAGGAGCGCCTCGGGATCGCCGTCCACGAAGTGCAGCTTGTCGCGGTGCAGCGGCGACTCCCGAGCCAGGTCGATGAGGAGCTTGTCGGTGAGCTCGATGGCGTCCGGCGCGAGCCTGACGATCGGCGCGGAGGCGTGCATCGCGTCGGCGAACGTCTCGAAGTGGCAGACACCCAGCATCGCGTGCGCCGGCGTCCGTACCAGCCGGACCCGCGCCTCGGTATTGACCGCCAGCGTGCCCTCAGAACCGACAAGCAGCCCGGCCAGGTTGAAGCCGCCCCGCAGCCCGAGCTCGTCGAGGTTGTAGCCCGCGACGCGCCGCTGGATCTTGGGGAACCGTCGGTCGATCTCGTCGCGGTGGGTCAGCGCCAGGCGGTTGACGGTGCGGATGATCTGGGCCGCGTCGTCGTTCCCGCGCATCCGCGTCTCGAGCTGCGTGTCCGAGAGACGCCCGAATGTGAACGACGTGGCGTTCGCCAGCACGCCCTGCAGCTCGATGACGTGGTCCACCATCTTGCCGTAGCGGATCGACCGCGAGCCGCAGGAGTTGTTGCCCACCATGCCGCCGAGCGTGGCCTGCGACGACGGCGACACGTCTGGGCCGAACATGAACCCGGTGGGTCGCAGGAACGTGTTGAAGTTGTCGAGCACGACGCCCGGCTGGACGCGCGCCCAGGCGTCATGGTCGTCGGTGTTCACCTCGAGGACGCGGTTCATGTATTTCGAGAAATCGATGACGATCGCCTCGCCGACCGCCTGGCCCGCCAAGCTGGTGCCGCCGCCCCGCGGCAGTAGCGCAATCCGGTCACGCGCCGTCAGGTCGACGACGCGCTGCACATCGTCGGCGTGTTTCGGGAAGACGACGCCGATAGGGACGATGCGATAGCTGCTCGCGTCGGTCGAAAACAGCTCGCGCGTCATCGGATCGAACCTGACGTCGCCGTCCAGCGCTCGGGCAAGCCGCTCGGCGATCGGATGGACGGGCTCGCGCGTCACCTTCGGCATAGCATAAGTGTAGCGCAGGGCCTGATCGCCTCCTCACGCTTCGACCGTTTCTCGTCGAGGTGGCAATGGCTGCGCTACCTTCTAACTCCTAACTCCTAACTCCTAACTCCTAATTGATATACTCGCCGCTTAATGGATGTCGCCACGGTCTCCCTGCTCGCCCTGCTGGTGACGATCGTTGCCAGCTGCACCATCCGGCTGCACGTTGGCTTCCTGGCGATCGCGCTGGCCTGGCTCGTTGGCCTGTATGCGGACATCGGCGCCAACCAGGTGATGGCGGGCTTTCCGACCCGGCTATTCCTCACGCTCGCCGGCGTGACGCTGCTCTTCTCGCAGGCCCAGGCGAACGGCACGCTCGATCGGATCGCGTATCGCGCCGTCCTCTCCTGCCGGGGCAACGCTGGCGTCATTCCGATGATGTTCTTCGTGCTCGCGTTCATCTTCGCGTCGATCGGGCCGGGCAACATCGCCGCGACCGCGATCATCGCGCCGATGGCGATGGCGGTGGCGGGACAAGTCGGCATTCCGGCCTTCCTCGTTGCGATCATGGTGGGCAACGGCGCGAACGCCGGCTCGCTCTCGCCGATCGCGCCGACCGGCATCATCGTCAACGGCATCATGGCCAACGTGGGCCTGGCCGGCTACGAGTGGCACAACTACCTCAACAACATGGCGGCCCACACCGTGATTGCCTTCGGGGCGTACTTCCTTCTGGGCGGACTCCGGCTGATGCGGAAGCGTCACACCGGCGCGATCGAGGTGCCGGGAAGCGCCGGGATGGACGCGACGACCGACTGGAGTTTCACGCGCGATCACTACGTGACGCTGGCGGTGATCGTCACGCTGATCGTCGGCGTCGTGTTCTTCGGCGTGAACATTGGCATGGGCGCATTCACCGGCGCGGTGCTGCTCTCGCTGTTCAAGGTGGGCGACGAGCTGAAGGCGGTGATCATGATGCCGTGGCGGGTCATCATGATGGTCTGCGGCGTGACGGTGTTGATCTCGTTGCTGGGCCAGACCGGCGGCCTGGATCTGTTCACCCGCCTGCTGGCCGGCATGTCGACGCCAGAGTCGGTGACGGCGGTGATTGCCTTCTCGACCGGCTTCATTTCGATCTACAGCAGCACGTCGGGGGTCGTGCTGCCGGCGATGCTCCCGACGGTCCCCGGCCTGGCCGCGCAACTGGGCGGCGTCGAGCCGATCGCGATCGCCTCGGCGATGAACGTCGGCGGCCACCTCGTAGACGTCTCGGCCCTCTCGACGCTCGGCGCGCTGTGCATGGCCGCTGCGCCAAAGACCGAGGACTCGCGCGCCCTCTTCAACAAGCTGATGGCCTGGGGCCTGTCGATGACCGTCGTGGGTGCTGCAGTCTGTTACCTCATGTTCGGGGTGCTGAAGATCGGGATCGGGTGACGAAGAAGCAAGAAGTTAGAAGTTAGGAGTTAGAAGTTAGTTAGGAGCCAGGAGATCACTTCTAACTCCTAACTCCTTTGTCACCGTCCCTTCCACTGCGGCGGCCGCTTGGCCAGAAACGCCTCCACCCCTTCCGCGAAGTCCTCGCTCGTGTAGCACAGCTCGATCAGATCGCGGCCATCGGCCGGGTCCGGACGCCGGCTGACCTGGATGCGCCTGACGATTTCCTTCGTGGCCATGATCGTCAGCGGCGCGTTCTCGGCAATGGCGGCGGCCACCTCGCGCACCGTGGGGTCCAGCCGGTCCGCGTCGACGACACGGTTGACGAGCCCGAGTGCCGCTGCCTCCTGGGCGTTGATCAGTCGACCGGTGAAGATCAGCTCCTTCACCCTGGCCGGACCGATGAGGTCCAGCAGGCGGGCGTGGTTGGCAACCGACAGACAGTTGCCCAGCGTTCGCGCGATCGGCATGCCGAACCGAGAGTCCGGCGTGCAATAGCGCAGGTCGCAGGCCAGCGCGATGGCGCAGCCGCCTCCGGTCGCCACACCCTCGATCTGGGCGATCGTCGGTTTCGTGACACGCTCCAGGCGGTCCAGCACTTCGTCAAGCCGCCGCTCGTAGGCGATGCCGTCGCCCGGTGAGTCGAACTCCTGAAACTGCGCGATGTCGGTGCCCGACACGAACGCCTTTCCGCCCGCCCCGCGAAGGACCAGCGTGCGGATTCCCTCCGAGGCGTCCGCCGTGTCACATGCATCCACGAGGGCCTGGTACGTCTCCCAGGTCATCGCGTTCCGCACGTCCGGTCGGTTGAAGGTGAGCGTGGCCAGCGGCCCGACCGTTTCGAAGATCGTGTGGGATATTGGCACGACCAATGACTCCTGCGCTGTAGAGTATGACCGATGACTGTCCGCGGTGCCCTGGCCGACCTCCGAGTGATCGACGTCACGCAAGTGATGGCTGGCCCGTACTGCGCGATGCTACTGTGCGATATGGGCGCCGACGTGATCAAGGTCGAACCGCCCGCGGGTGATTCGTCGCGGCGGATGGCCGGGGCACGGGGAAGCGACAGTCCGAGCTTCAACGCGGTCAACCGGGGGAAGCGCGGCATCGCTGTCGACCTCAAGACGACCGAGGGACAGGCTGTCCTAAAACGACTGGCCGGCGCGGCCGACGTCCTCGTCGAGAATTTTCGTCCAGGGGTCATGGCCGGCTTCGGCCTCGACTACGCGCAGCTCTCGCAGACATGCCCAAAGCTCATCTACGCCTCGATCTCCGGCTACGGCCAGACTGGTCCGAACGCCAGCCGGGGCGGCTTCGATCTGGTGGCCCAGGGGGTGTCGGGCATCATGTCGGTCACCGGCGAGCCGGGCGGCGCGCCGGTCAAGGCGGGCGTGCCGGTGACCGATCTCGGGGCGGCGCTCTTCGCGACGACCGGCATCCTGGCGGCGCTCCACCATCGGTCGAGCACCGGCCGCGGCCAGCAGGTCGACACGTCACTCGTCGATGCCGGGGTGGCGCTGTCGGTGTGGGAGGCGACCGAATACTTCTCCGGCGCGGGTCTACCCGGACCGCTCGGATCGGCGCACCGGATGAGCGCGCCCTATCAGGCGATCCGCTGCGCCGACGGCCACATCACGCTGGGTGGCGCGAACGACCGGATCTTCCGACGGCTCTGCGATCTGCTGGGGCACGCCGAGTGGGCCGACGACCCTGACTACCGCGACGACACCGCGCGCGTCAGGCAGAGGACAGACCTGGTCGCGAAGATCGAGGCGATCACGGCGACCCAGCCGTGCCGCCACTGGCTCGAGCTGTTCGAGGTGCATGACATCCCGTCGGGGCCGATCAACGACTATGCCGCCGTCGCCGACGATCCGCAGATCCAGGCGCGCGAGATGATCGTGCAGACCGCGCACCCGACGCTGGGTGCGATCAAGACGCTCGGCTCGCCGATCAAGCTGTCCGAAACCCCGGCGGCGCCTGGCCGCCCGGCGCCGCTCCTTGGCCAGCACACCGACCAGGTGCTCGGCGAGGCGGGCTACACCACCGATGAGATCGCGCGATTGCGGAGTGCCGGAGTCGTGACGTAGCGTTATGGCCCGCTCCCGCGTCAAAGTCTGGGAAGACGACGACCAAAAGGAGTTCATCGCGAAGTGCGCGGAGCGGCTAAAAACTCCAATTCCTAACTCCTAGCTTCTTGCTCCTTACTCCTTCAAGAACTCCTTCGGCATCTTCGCGGCGATCGTGAAGTGCGGGTCGACGACCTGGACCACCTCGTACTCCAGCGCGTGCCCCATCAGCAATGACGCGCCGCGCTCGTCGTAGCCGTAGTCGTCCATTAGCCAGTGCTGCAATTCGGTCGTCGCGTGCTGGAGGGCCTGCAGCAGCGGCCGGGCGCTCCCGAGGACGATGATGTGGTCGTCGGTCTCCAGCCGCGGCCAGCTAATCTCCTTGTCCTTGATCAGGTCGACCGAGAACTCGACATCCATCGAAATCTCCAGCGCGTTGCCGAGCACCTCACCCTCACCCTGCCGCGCGTGGCCGTCGCCGATGAACAGCAGCGCACCCGGCTCGAAGACCGGCAGCATGACCGTCACCCCGGCCACCATGCCAAAGTAGTCGAGGTTGCCGCCGAACTCCCCGGGCGTCGCGGTCCAGACCGCCTCCTTGCGGGGCGGCGCCACGCCGACGCAGCCGAGCATGGGGCGGAGCGGCACTTCGATGCCCTGCGCGCGCAGGGCGGGCGTCATCGGGCGAGCCACGCGGCTGTCGCGATCCACTTCCCAGATCTCGCGCTGCTGCTCGTCGAGCCCCTCGTATCGAAGAAACGCCGGGTCGGCGGCGTACGGTGCGAGGACCGTGTTCGAATACGCCGAGTCCCGGTTCGGCTCGATCTTCTCGAATCGCACGACCAGAACGTCGCCCGGCTCCGCGCCCTCGATGTAGAACGGCCCGATCTGCGGGTTCGGGCCGGACGCGACCTGGTTGCCGTGCTCGTCGCTGCCGCCTGCGTCAATCGTTTTGGTCACGATGCGGTCGCCAGGGCTGATCCGGAGCGCCGGCGGGTGGGCGAACGAGAAGGTGTTGTAGTAGGTCGTCGCCTCGAATTCGTGCGTCGTCTGGGCGAACGACGGCGTCGAGAATAGCGTGGAAGTGAGGGAAACGAGGAGGCCGAGCGATAGCCTGATCGAAGTTTCGCGCATGAAGTTCTCCTGTGAATGGCAGCCTGAGCCATCTTAGCGCGTATTAGGTCGCCGACTCTTCCTCTGCCCCGCGTTCCGTTATAATTTGGCGTTCCCTGAACGCCTCGATTGCTCGGGCGCACCAGCGAGGCGCGGGCCGCGTGGCAGGCGGGTGCGGCGAATGCGCCGAACAGATGGAATACATCCAGAGAAACCGGGAAGCGTTGAATTCGAATCCGTCGATCGTCGCAGCTAGAGGGAGGCCATGTCTACATTCCAGCCGTTCGTGATGGAACGGTTGATGTCGAAGTGGGAGAACCAGGTCGACTACAACCTGTCGGAGAGCGGCGTGCACCCCGTGACCGTTCACGACCTGGTGCCCGATCCCGATCAGATCGACCGGTTGCTGTCGACCGAGTTCGTGTACTCGCAGGCGAACGGCATTCCGGAGCTGCGCGAGCGGATCGCCGCGCTCTATCCCGGCGCCACGCCGGCCAACGTCCTCGTGACGGTAGGCTGCATCGAGGCCAATCTTATCTCGCTACAGACCTTGCTGGAGCCGGGCGACGAGATGGCGGTCATGGCTCCGAATTACCTGCAAGTCTGGGGCGCGGCGAAGAACCTGGGGATGTCGGTCAG
>Ga0310121_10001479_pt1 | contig 23965 bp, 17 predicted proteins | sample CB27_Tmax_986_MG_FD_203504 | JGI IMG/M metagenome (GOLD analysis project Ga0310121, IMG submission 203504) | Marine microbial communities from Western Arctic Ocean, Canada - CB27_Tmax_986 | ecosystem: Environmental > Aquatic > Marine > Oceanic | place: Canada: Western Arctic Ocean | collected...
TAACTCCAGTTGTTCCCACTGGGAGAGCCAGTGTATCTGCCAGAACCCCCTGCCTTTAGGCATGGGGAGTAAGTCAGGTTGTCCCTTCTAGCTGCCGGGAACTGAACACCTTGATTTTTCCTTTCTTGAGAACCCAGTTGCCGTTTTTGTTTCTTTGCCAACGGTCGGGTTCATATAGGCCAATCCGAGATTCAAAGCGCTCATTTTAGCACTTGGACCACAAAAGGGGGATCCAAAATGGCACACACCAACGGACAGTTCAATCGGCGGGAATTTTTGCGACTAACAGGCATCGGCAGCGCAGGTTTGCTGGCTGCCGCCTGTGTAGCGCCGCCAGCACCGGTAGCACCGGTAGCCTCCTCGCCGGCTGCTATGCCGCTCTCCGGCGGCTTGCTGCGGGCAGGCATCCAGTCGGACTACGTAGATATCGATCCACATCACTCAAAGGGGGGTGGGATCATCCAGATTCACAGGAGTCTGTCGGAGATTTCTCTGACGCGCTGGCTTCCGGATGAGAAGGAGATCCATCCCTATCTGGCGGAGAGCTGGGAATGGACAAATGACAACCATACATTGGTCTTCCACCTACGCCAAGGTGTTAAGTTCCACGACGGCACAGAGGTTACTGCAGACGACGTGCAGTTCAGCATTGAGCGCCTGTTAGACCCTGACGTGCAGACCGGCGCCGGTGATGTCCTGCGCCGGCTTGAGGAAAGCACAATTGAATATCTGGACAAGTACACGGTCTCCTTTACCACCGAGCGTCCTCACCGCAAGGCGCCCATCGATTTTGGTGGAGTTGGGATCATCTCGCCCAATTGGACGCCGGATAACCCTATCTCCGCCGGCCCCTTCGTCTTCGAGGAGTGGGAACGCAACCAGATCATCAAATATCGGCGCTTTGAAGATTATTGGGAAGAAGGGATTCCCCAGCTGGACCAGGTAGAGCTCTATCCCACCCCAGACGAAGAGGTCCGCTATCTGCGCCTCCTCGCCGGTGAGCTTGACTTCATCGACGCTGCTCCATTGACCAGGATGAAGGATGTCTTGGCCAACCCATCCTTGCAGCTTTTCCGGCCCCAGGACACGGGGGGATGGCTATGGATTATCCCCAATCTGAAGTATGAGCCTTTGGCTGATCACCGTGTTCGCCAGGCAATGAACTGGGCCATCGACCGTCCAGGGTTGGTGGAGCTGCTGGACGGCGTGCCTATGAAGTGGTCAAGGCTATCCCCCGACAGCCCCTTTTCCCATCCAGACGCTATCCGTTATGACCATCAGGACCTGGAACAGGCCCGGGCGCTCATGGCTGAGGCGGGCTATGCCGATGGCTTTGACGTAGAGCTGCTCCTGGTAGGCGACCTGCTAATGGTCCCGACGATGGCCCAGTGGTTCCAGGCAAACTGGAAGGAGATCGGTATCAACGTCACCATCAATCTGACTGAACCGGGCAACTTCCACGACCGGCTGTTGGACAAGAAGGACTATCAGCTGGCGTTCACCGGCAATGGAGCGCCAAATAGGCCGGAAATGGTCTATCCCTCTACCAAATGGATCTCCAAGTACACTGGCTTTAACGCCCCTGAGTTCCCTAAGGCTCAAGAGATGTGGGACCTGATCGACGCGGGGCTTGAGGAGTTCGACGATGAGAAGAGTCTGGCCATCTGGCAGCAGGTACATCAGTTGGAAATGGAGTACGTGCCGGACTTCACCGTGAGTTCTCACACCTACATCCATGCCGCAACCGCCAGGTTAAAGGACTATGAGATGTTCTCCGGGCGGCTGTTGCCAGCCTTCAACTGGTGTCGGCTGGAGCCGGCCTAAACGCCGGTCGCCTTGTCGGCGCAGAGACCATCCATTCTCCATATGTACGGTGTCGGTAGGGACAGGCCTCAGACTTGTCCCTACCCAGGACTTGGTGTGGACCCATGACACATTATTTGATCAGCCGGCTGCTGCAGCTTATCCCGGTGCTTTTTGTGCTGTCCATCCTCGTCTTTGGCATTTTTCGCATCCTGCCCGGCGACCGTGCGCTGCTCCTGATGCCTCTGGACGCCACCCCAGAGGAACTTGAGCGGGCCCGCAGGGTCCTTGGTCTGGACCGGCCTATCCCTATCCAGTATATTGAGTGGCTTGGACGGGTGCTCCAAGGCAACTTCGGCGTCTCTCAAGGGGATGACCGCCCGGTTGTGCAGTTGCTGGGGAAAGCCATCGTTCCCACCCTCCAGCTCGGGGTGACCGGCCTGGTGCTCGGGATTCTCCTGGCCGTGCCCATGGGCATCCTGGGGGCGATTCGACATGGGTCCTGGATCGATTACCTGGTACGGAGTATATCCCTGATCGGCTTTGCAGTCCCGACGTTTTGGCTGGCGTTGCTGCTGATGCTGTTGTTCTCCATCCAGCTGCGGGTACTGCCCGTGGCCGGTTACGCCGCTCTCTGGCAGGACCCCGTTTCCAGCCTGCGCCACATGGCCTTGCCGACGGCGGTTATAGGGATCTCCTCAGCGGCAGCACTAATGCGCTTCTTGCGAGCCTCGCTCCTGGAGGTGTTGGGGCAGGACTACGTGCGGACCGCCCGTAGCAAGGGGCTGAGCGGACAGGTTGTGATTTTGCGCCATGCGCTTGCCAATGCGCTGATCCCCTTCACCACTGTCGTGGGGTTACAGGTTGGTGCTCTGCTGTCTGGGGCTGCCATCCTCGAGATGATCTTCGCCTGGCCCGGCATCGGCTGGCTGACGCTCCAGGCGATCTGGCAGCGAGACTATGATATCGTTCAGGGTGCCACCTTGATGATGGGTTTGAGTTTCGTACTGGTCAACCTGGCTGTGGACGTGCTCTACGCTTATCTGGATCCCAGGATCAAATATGTGAAGGAGTGAGACATGGCACGGCAGTTCTCTGCGGGAGCCGGCAGGATATTTCACTCCATCACCGGTCTGTTTGGCCGATCCCAAAAGCCGCTCGGACAGCCAAGCGCCACCTATTGGGGACGGGCGTGGCGGGCGTTACGGCGAGACAGGGCAGCGATGGCAGGGCTTGCCATTCTCGCCCTGATCGCCTTCAGCGCGGTCTTTGCAGATCTAATCGCACCGCATGACCCCATCCATGTGACTCCCGGAGACCGGCTGTTGTCTCCCTCGACAACCTATCTCCTGGGCACGGATCACTTGGGGCGAGATATTCTCAGCCGCATTCTCTTTGGCGCTCGGACTTCTCTGTTGATCGTTATTGCCGTGGTCTCCTTGGGCACCCCCATTGGCACCTTGTGCGGCCTCGTTGCCGGGTACTTAGGCGGCACCATCGACACGATCATCATGCGGATCATGGACGGCTTCATGGCCTTTCCAGGGTTGATCCTGATCCTGGCCATTATAGCGGTCCTGGGACCTGGGTTGGCCAACGGCATCCTGGCCCTGGGAATACTCGTGGTTCCAGGCGTCACGCGATTGGTGCGGGGTAATGTGCTCGCCATTCGCGAAGAGCTCTACGTGGAAGCATCCCGAGCCGTAGGCGCCGGCGTCTGGTATATTGTGTTTTGGGTCATCCTCCCCGGCACCTTTCCCATCCTTTTGGTTCATCTGACCCTGCACAGCGCCTCCATTATTCTGGTCGAGGCGGCTCTCTCCTTTCTGAACCTTGGGGTTCCGCCCCCCACCCCTTCCTGGGGTATGATGTTGTACGACGGGCGGAGCTATATGAGCAGCGCGCCTTGGTTCGTCTTCTCTCCCGGCGCTATTATCTTTCTGGTGGTGCTGGCGCTCGTGCTGTTGGGCGATGGGCTGGGCGACGCGTTGGACCCACGGCGCCACGGTGTACACTGACCTCCCATTGGGCCGTAAGCCGGTCCATCGGCTTGGCCAACGAATCCATCCACAATACAGGAAATAGAAGGAGGAGCGAGGATGCCCGGTTCAGACAAACTGATCAGATTACGGGCCGGGGCAGCACAGGTGGACATTACCCCTCCCCTGGGAACGTTCCTGTCTGGCAGCCTAGCCGGAGGCAGGCCGGCGCAGGTAATCGCCGACCCGCTCTATGCCAGGACCGTTCTGTTTGAACACAACGGGCGTAAACTCGCTTTTGTCACGCTGGATCTTACCTTTGTCAGCCGCCACTATACCACCCTGATCCGGCAAGCTGCCGCAGAGCGTTTGGGTGTGGCGCCCACTGCCGTGATGGTCCACGCGACTCAGAACCATTCAGCTCCTCCTCTGGGTCCATTTCTCCTGGACGAGGATTTCTCCACACCGGCCGAATTCGCGTGGGGTACGGATGAGGCATATAACCAGCTGGTGATCGAGCGTGTCCTCACGGCCATGCAGCGCGCCTATGAGGCCCTGGAACCCGTGCAGATCGCGGTGGGCAGCGGTATTGAAGGGCGGCTGGCCTTTAACCGGCGGGGCGTGCGCCAGGACGGGACCGTGGAAATGCCCGGCTCGGAATGGGACAACCCGTTGGGGCCGGGCTGGATCCGCTACCTGGAAGGCCCCATCGATCCAGAGCTGGGTGTGCTATGCGTCCGGGCAGATTCCTTACGCATGGTGGCTATGTTGCTGCACTACACTTGCCATCCGGTCCACATGTTTCGCAAGCCTTTACCCATCGTCACCGCCGACTGGCCCGGAGCTTGGGCGAGGGAGCTACAGGGGACTCATGGCGAGGGGTGTGTACCCTTGGTGCTCAACGGGGCTTGCGGGAACATCAACCCATGGTCTCCCTACGACCCGGACTACGTGGAGGACCATCGCCGTATGGGAACCGTTCTGGCCGCCACCACTGAGAAAGTAATCGAAACCCTACAGTTCCGGGAAGAGACAGTGCTCGACTGGGGTGTGACCCATCTGGCGATCCCAATCAAGGAAGTGGCATTCCAGGAATTGGAGGAAGCCCAGCAGTTTCTCGCCGAACATCCGGACCCTCTATGGATTGAGGAGGGGGGAAGACGGGTGGACCCGAGATGGATGCGGGCGGCGGGCGTGGTCAGCGTGCACGGTGCCTGGGAGCGTGATAAGGTGTTGGATTATGAGATCCAGGTTTTGAGGGTTGGTCAAACCGCGTTTGTCGGTCTTCCCGGTGAGCCGTTTGTGGAGGGCCAGCTCCAGATCAAGCTGGCTTCCCCCGCCTACCCGACCTATGTGGCACACGCGACTACCCATACGGCCGGCTATATTCCCACCCGGGAGGCGTTTCCCCGGGGGGGACATGAAATCACGACGGCCAACTGGGCTCGGCTGGCGCCGGGAGCCCTCGAGTTGATCGTGGCTGGCGCCGTGTCCTTGCTCAATGAACTGTTCGCCAAAGCGACCGGCGATCAGCGATCGTGTGGCCGCGCCGTCGCCAGTCACTGATCGCCGGTCGCTTCTACTACGTATGAGCCAGACCGCCGGTCGCTGCGGTCGCTACGGGATCAGATGCTTTTAGAATGATATCTTTCAGAGCTAGCTGAGGGGTGTGCACAACTCAGCTAGCTATCAGGACAATCGTATTACAGCGCAAGGTTGCACTCAACGGATTGTGAGAGGCTATTTGGGCCGGGAAAACGCCCTGAAATTGTATTGGTCAGACTGATGCTGGAATGAAGAAACTGCGACTTCGCGCCGATTCTCTCTGGGCAAGGCTCCCGATTGCGACTTTCTCGTTTCCACCATCATGTTGACCAATACAGAAAACGCCCTGAAATGGGGCAATTCTAAAGGTAAACTGACTACGCTGGATGCTTTCAGAGCTTAATGGACGGATTGCATGCCTGATTTCGTACCTCTGTTCTGACCTTGCGTTGTAGTAATAGAGTCGTTGCATAATAAGAATCGTGGAACAAATGCCGCTATCTTTGGCACTATGACGATAGAAATTCCTGAATATTGGCCGCATCAGCCTCGAAATGATGTGACTTGCCCACGATTACGTACTAGATCCTTATTGCGCAACGACTCTAATGAATGCTGCTCACGAACGCACGTCTGAACGAGCGACGGAAAGGACAAGCAATGACGCAAGTATCCGCACCATTGGGACGCTTCCGAGCCGGATCCGGACAAGTTGATATTACTCCGCGCGCCGGTATTCAGCTGTTCGGCTCGGTGGGCGAGCGCAGACCGGTTCAGCTTGTCGCAGACCCGCTGTATGCGAAGGCTGTCTGTTTTGAGTTGAACAGTCGCAAAATCTGTTTCGTTTCACTAGATGTCACCATTGTCACCCAGGAATACACCGATCAGATCCGGCAGGCAACCACGCAGAGATTTGGAATTCATCCGGATGCAATCATGGTACATGCTACTCAAACGCACTCAGCGCCAGCCTTGGGTAACGATATCATGGTGGATGACGATTTCCAGCAACTGCCGGCAGACTACCACTGGATACGCGGCGGTGACAAAGGGTACAACGCAGATACCGTCGAGAGAACGCTTGAGGCAGTTCGGCTCGCCGATGAGTCCCTGGAACCTGCCCAGATCGCAGTCGGCAGTGGGATTGAAGGACGATTGGCCTTCAACAGACGGGGTGTGAAACAGGATGGATCTGTAACGATGCCGGGGCGCTGCTGGGAAAGGCCATTGGGGCCCACCTGGATTCGGTATCTGGAAGGACCCATCGATCCCGAGCTGGGTGTGATGTGTGTACGGTCAGACACCCTGCGCATGATCGCCATGCTCTTGCACTACACCTGCCATCCCGTCCATGTCTTCCCAAAGCTGGTCGTATCTGCCGATTGGCCAGGGGCGTGGGCAGATGAGCTGCGCGGGGCTCATGGACAGGACTGTGTCCCCCTGGTCCTCAACGGTGCCTGCGGCAATATCAATCCCTGGCCGCCTTATGATCCCGACTATGTGGAGGACCATCGCTACATGGGTCAGAAGCTGGCTGAAACCACTGAGAAAGTTGTGGAGACTCTAACCTTCAGGGATGTTGACGTGCTTGATTGGAGAGTAAAGCATATCAAAATTCCCATCAGGGACGTGGACCCAGACGATCTTGCCGCGGCCCGCCAGTTTCTTGCCGAATATCCTGAACCGCTCTGGATGGACGGATCCAATCGGCAAATCGATCGCAGATGGATGCGTGCAGCAGGACTGCTGAGCATCCATCTGATGAAGCAACGTGAGGAAGAATTCACCTATGAGATACAGGTCTTGCGGGTTGGCGACACGGCTTTCGTGGGTCTACCTGGAGAACCCTTTGTGGAGGCCCAGTTGTGTATCAAGATGGCCTCTCCGACCTATCCAACCTACGTAGCGCATTGTACAACCCAATATGTTGGCTATCTACCTACCAGGGAGGCAGTCGGCCGCGGTGGACACGAAGCCACGACCAGCTATTGGGCCAAACTGGTGCCGGACGCCTTGGATAGGGTTGTGGATGAGGCTATCGCCATGCTCGATGAAATCTTCTAGAAAGGGTGGAACCAGCCGAAGCCATGTCTGAGGATTCTCCACAAGCCAATGATTGAGGCTGTTTGAAAAGGACCGCAATGAGCACATGGAAGGGTAGAGATGGAATGAGGAAATTAGCAATCAACGGCGGTGAACAAGCAGCCGGTGAGCTCGCTGTTCCTCCCTGGCCTTACGTCACTGATGAGGATCGCAAAGCAGTGATGGAAGCACTGGAATCTGGGCAATGGTGCCGGCTGATCCCCAACTCCCGCGCTGAGGCTTTCGAGACGGCATATGCTCAATATCATGACGCCAAGCATGCCATCGTCGTCAGTAACGGCACCGTTGCGATCGAACTCGCACTGATTGCAGGAGGTGTCCGACCGGGCGATGAGGTGTTGGTTCCTGCAGTGACTTTCATCGCCAGTGCAAGTGCAATTGTGCGCGTCGGTGCCATCCCCATCTTCGTGGATTCGGACCCGGAGACACTCTCGGTTGCTGCTTCCGCTGTCGAAGCGGCCATTACCTCCCGCACGCGGGCCATCCTGGCAGTTCACTACGGAGGATATCCCGTCGATCTGGATGCGCTGCTGCCGATTGTGGAAAAGCACGACTTGCTCCTGATCGAAGATTGTGCCCACGCTCAAGGAACGGAGTGGCGGAATCGTAAGGTGGGAAGTTATGGGCACTTCGGCACGTTCTCGTTTCAGAACTCGAAAGCACTTACGTCTGGGGAAGGAGGAGTTGTCCTCATCAACGATGATAGCCTGTACAGGGATACACTCCTGTACGGTAACATCGGCAGGGACTGGAGCCAGCCAGGATATGACCACTACGTGCTTGCTTCCAACTACCGGCTGCCGGAGTTGACGGCTGCGCTGCTCCGGAGTCAGTTGAATCGACTGCAGGAACAAGTAGAACAGCGGATGAGAGCTGGGAACATTCTGGGCGAAGGGCTAAAATCTATCGGAGGAGTCAAGCCACTGAAAGCGGATCTCCGGATCACACAACGTGGTTACTATTTTATGGTGTTGCGTTACGACCGTTCGCAGTTTGCTGATGTACCGGTGTCCCGATTCATTGAGGCTCTCCGGGCTGAAGGTGTACCATGTAGCTCGGGTTACGGCATGCCACTATATCGACAACCTGCATTCAGACGAGAACATGTTGCCGAGCTGCTGAGCCGTAAAATAGACGAAGTGCCTGACTATCCCAATCTATTCTTACCAGTCGCCGAGCATTTTTGTACGGAAGAACAGATCACCATCCCACACCCGGTCCTACTTGCTGACCGAGACGGAGTCGAAGCGGTTTTGGAGACCGTACTCAAGGTTAAAACGCATGCCGAGGAATTGAGCGAACAACAGGCGCTTTCTTGAAGCCAATTTGGTACCCTGAAGGCGCAAAACCTAGCAGGCTGTCGGAGAGAAAACCTACTATATAGTGGGGATTCTTTCAGATACCTACTATATGTGGTATCTCGTTCTGCCTGGACAACTGATCAGTACCCATGCCGATCACAGTATCCTCCTCGCCGCCGCACAGCGTGGTGATGGTCCGTGTTGTCAACACATCACGCAAGAGCACCTGCGACGAGCCGCTGATGTGATCGTGAGTCTAGTCCCCGAGCACGAACTTAGACCTGATCTTGAGTAATGGAAAGGATTCCATTGATGTGTCTGACTTCACAAACCAAGACCTAGATCCGATTCGTCTAGAGGTCATACGAAACAGGCTGAACGCTGCCGCGAACGAAATGGCCGTGGCATTACAGCGCGCTGCATACTCGACCAATATCAAAACCCGGCTGGATTTTTCTTGTGCGATCTTCGATTCCTCTGTGCGGGTCATTGCTCAGTCTTTCTCACAGCCCAATCATCTGGGATCACTGGCACACTTTGTTCCTCAAATGATCGCCGACTACGGCCTGAAGCGTCTGCAGTCCGGGGACGGAATCCTCTCCAACGATGGACACCGGGGCGGTGTTCACTTAAACGACGTGTGCCTGGTTTCGCCGGTATTCTATAAGGACACGCTTGTGGCTTTCGTCGCTGCCATCGCTCACCACGTGGATGTAGGCGGGAGTACACCAGGAAGCCTGGTTGGTCTTTCGAAGGAGATTTACCAAGAGGGGCTCAGAATTCCACCTGTCAGGCTGCTGGCGGACGGTCAACTGAACGACGATATTTTCGGCTTGATCATGAATAACCTGCGTTCCCCCAAAGAGACGGCCGGCGATCTCAGGGCACAAGTGGCGAGCGTGAATCGAGGCATCCGCCAACTTACCGAAATCATCGCTCGATACGGCCGGACGACCATCACCCAGGCAGTCGAAGAGATGCTGAACCATACAGAGCGACAGGTAAAGGAAGAGATCGCGAAGATACCTCGGGGTATCTACACCGCGGAAGGATACATGGACAATGACGGCCTGACTGATGAACCCATCAAGATCTGTGTGAAAATCACTGTCACCGACGGAAAGGTCATCTATGATCTGCACGGTTCCGATAGCCAGCGTCCATGTCCAATCAACGCTACATATGCAATGACACTTTCAAATTGCGCCTATACATTGCGTGCCTTGATGGAGGCAGATGTGCTGGTCAACGACGGGTTTTACCGAGCGATTGAGGTGATTGCACCACCGGGATCGATTGTCAACGCCCACCATCCTGCCGCCATTGGAGGTGGCTGGGAAACAGCGTTTCGCGTTCTCGAGACCTGTTTTCAGGCCTTTGCCAGTGCAATCCCTGAGCGACTCACGGCAGGCTCGAAAGGCTGCCTGTGTAACATTGCCCTGGGGGGCGAATCACGCCGGCCTGGAGATTTCTTTGTGTTCTACGAGTCAATGGGGGGCGGATACGGCGCAAGGTTAGCGAAAGATGGCATCGATGCGATTCAACCCCATGCCCAGAATACAGAGAATTCCCCGGTTGAAGAGATCGAAGCCAACTACCCATTTCGCATCGTGCGGTATGAACTCATCCCAGATTCCGAGGGAGCTGGACGCTTTCGCGGGGGACTCGGGCTGCGCCGTGACTACGCCTTTGATCATCCAGTGGTCTTTTCCGTGCTTGCGGATCGAGCTAAGTTTCCACCTTGGGGTCTTGCCGATGGCCTCCCGGCCCGTCCCGCTAAGTACATCTTGAACCCGGATGCCAATCCCCAGGAATTTCCTTCAAAACTATCGCTTGAGCTACAGACCAGTGACATCTTCAGCATTCAAATGGGAGGGGGTGGCGGGTACGGTCCCCCGTGGCTGCGCCAGCCATCTCATCTTCTCGACGATGTGCTCGCCGAGAAGATCTCGGTGGAACGCGCTCGGGACGTCTACGGTGTCGTTATCGATTCTGCCCACATGATCGTTGATGAAGATGCGACCCGAGTCCTGCGCGAGAATATGTGTCGTCAAGCAGAGTCTTTCGAGAGGATAAGCGATGAGCCGTAGATATCGGCTGGGCGTTGATATCGGAGGAACATTTACTGACGGCGTCCTCATCGACGAGAGTAACGGTACGCTGCAAATTGATAAAGTACTGACAACACCCCAGGATCCGTCAGAGGGCTTTCTTACCATTACACAGCGCCTGGCGGCCGAGGCAAACCTTTCCCTAGACCAGCTCCACTCGATTATCCATGCCACGACCATTGCTACAAACGCAGTGCTTGAACGTCGCGGGGCTCGAGCCGGGCTGCTGGTAACCCAAGGCTTCCGCGATATTCTAGAAATCGGCCGTCAGATCCGCCACGAACTCTACAATTTGCAGACCGAGAAGATACCGCCATTGATACCTCGCCAGCGGTGTATCGAAATCCCGGAACGCATGGATCATCGCGGCGAAGTGCTCCTCCCGCTCGATGAAGCAGCCGTGGCAGGCGCCCTCTCGACACTTCGGACACAGCAGGTAGAATCTATCGCTATCTGCTTTCTTCACGCCTATCGGAATCCCGTGCATGAGCAACGTGCAGCCGAACTGATTCAGTCCCTGTGGCCTGAGGCGACTGTCTCTCTATCTAGCGAAATTGCCCCAGAAATTCGGGAGTACTGGAGAGCGAGCACGACGGTCACAAACGCCTATGTTGCGCCCACGGTCCGTACGTATTTGGATAAGATTGAACAAAAGCTATCGCGAGAGGGATTCGACAAGAGTGTGTACATTATGCAGTCAAGTGGTGGGATCATGACCGCCGCGGCCGCCAAAGAACGTCCCATCCACATGATAGAATCTGGCCCGGCGGCGGGTGTGGCCGCGGCCGCCTACCTCTCGGAACTGGTTGGATTTCCCAACGCGCTCTCATTCGATATGGGCGGTACCACTGCAAAAATGGGGCTGATCCGCGATCACCAACCCAATGTGCTTTCCGAGTTTGAAGTGGGCGCTCACAGCGGATCTGGGGCCGGATTGGTCAGAGGTAGTGGCTATCCGATTCTCGCCTCTGTCGTCGATCTCGTTGAGGTTGGTGCCGGCGGGGGTAGCCTCGCCTGGATGGATTCTGGAGGTCTGATGCGTGTGGGGCCGCAAAGCGCCGGGGCCGAGCCTGGCCCGGCCTGTTGCGGCCAAGGAGGCACAAAGCCAACGATTACCGATGCCAATCTGATGCTCGGGCGGCTCAATCCTGACTATTTTTTGGGGGGCCGGATTCAGCTAGACAAAGAGGCTGCCCATACAGCCATCAACGTTCATTGCGCCCAGGCGCTCGGCATGGACGTGGTGGAGGCGGCCAGCGGCATCGTGGATATAGCGACCGTCACCATGGTCCACGCAATGCGGCTCGTGTCGGTGCAAAGAGGGTACGATCCACGTGAGTTTTGTCTCGTGAGTTTCGGCGGAGCAGGTCCTGTCCATGCCAACCAACTGGCTGCTGAGCTTGGCATTCCGACAGTGGTGATCCCACCAAGTCCAGGAGTCGCGTCCGCGTTAGGCATGCTGGTAAGTAACCTACGCCATGACTATCGTGTGACGCGGATCCATCCGCTCGCGGAAGTAGAACTTGACGAGCTCGATACAATCTGGCGTGATTTTACTGCCCAAGCGACAGATGCCCTCATGGACGAGGGACTGGCCGAAGACAAAATGTTGTTCAATCCTTATCTCGATATGCGGTATATCGGCCAATCTTGGAAGCTGCCCATTTCTTTGCCAGACGATGGCTTAGACGCAACCGGTGTTGCCTGGCTCAAGAACGCATTTGACCGGCAACATGAACATCTCTATGGATTCTCTGTGCCAGAGGAACCGGTCGAAATCGTGAACGTAGGACTCTCCGCCATAGGCTTGGTGCGCAAACCACAACTTCGGGATGTCCCTGGCGCGAGTCAGCCAGTGGCTGCAGCCAGAAAGTGCGCTCGCCAGGTCTATTTTGCCGAGCTGAAAGATTTTATGGAGTGCCCTGTCTTCGATCGCCATGCCTTACAGCAGGGCCATGTAGTCGAGGGACCTGCTGTCGTCGAAGAAATGGATTCTACGACCGTCATTCATCCCGGCTACATGGCCAGTGTAGCACGCTACGGGATTCTGATCCTGCAGCAGCAATAAATGATGAAGACCCAACCCACGACAAATCAGCGCCAACAGCGCATCATCGATCTGCGATCCGATGTGGTCGCTCTCCCCACCGATGCTATGTGGCAAGCCATGAGAGAGGCAACGCTTGGCTGGGCGTCCGTAGGCGAAGATATATCGGTTAGCCGGCTAGAAGCCTTGGCCGCCAACCGCACCGGCAAAGAGGCTGCACTCTACGTGCCTACGGGGACCATGGCGAATCTGGTTGCTTTGATGACGCATACGCGGGGAGGGGATCAGATCATTCTGGAGGCTTCTTCACATATTCTGTGGTCAGAGGAATGGAGTTTTGCGTCCATCTGTGGCGTTGTGCCGCGAAGTATCCGAGGGACACAAGGTGTTTTGGACCCTGAACAAGTGCGTGAGGCAATCCTCGAGAAGCGATTTTCACATCGCCCGCACACGAGTCTCATATGCCTTGAGAATACCCACAATATGGCTGGCGGGACAGTTCTCAGCCCCACGCAGATCCAGGCAACGGCTGCCATTGCAGTTGAATATGGTGCTGCGCTCCATCTGGATGGGGCGCGCATCTTCAACGCCTCTGTTGCTTTGGGTAAACCAGTACACGAGTTAACGGCTGACGTCGACACCGTGACGATGAGCTTGAACAAAGGATTGAGTGCTCCAGGCGGTGCTCTCCTGTGTGGTTCGGGTACCTTTGTGGAGCAGAGTCGCCTGAATCTGAAACGACTGGGAGGTGCGAGCATGCATAAAGCCGGACTCTATGCAGCGGCTGGACTTGTCGCACTCCAAACCATGATTCCCCTGTTGTCTAACGATCATCGTCGTGCTCATCTGCTGGCTCGTGGGTTATCCGAATTCGACGGGATTCGAGTGGATCTTGATACGGTCCAGTCCAACATTGTGATGGCGTCTATCGACGAGGCGGTACTGTCGGCCGAGGCGCTCCTCCGTCGTATGGAGGAGCACGGTGTCAAGGCGACGCTCTGTTCAAGCAACGTGATCCGGTTTGTGACCCACAGAGATGTCACTGACGAAGCCATCTGTCAGGTCATCCATGTCGTTCGTGATACTGTCTCGAAGCTGAAGGACGATCTGATCAGCCGCAGGCGGAAGGGCACACTTTTATGAAAGATGCTCTAGGATTCGATGGACCCTTTCCCTATCTATCCAGGTTGGTGGCCGATCTAGAGTCGGTTGGCTCTCGTGATCTGGAGAAACGGATTGCATCTCTGCAGAGGACAGGCATGAAGATCTTGCCTCTGAAAGGGGGAGCCACAAGACCGTTGCCCGAACATATTCGAAAGGCTGTTCTGCAGGCGCTCGATGAAGGAGATGTTAGGCCATCGCGGGGTCTTTCCGAACTCAGGGAAGCCATCACCGATCTACTTCGGCAGGAGATCGGCGTCTCTATCGATCCCGAACGTCATGTGATGATCACCAACGGCGCCATGCAGGCCCTCAATATCACATTTCGAACTTTGTTGAATCCGGGCGATCGTGTTGTCATTCCATCACCAGCCTTTTTCTTCGGCGGTATGATCCGCCTCGCTGGAGGAGAGCCGGTATATGTACCTTGTTCAGAAAATGAGGAGTGGCGGTGGGATCTTGCCCGAATTTCGCAAGCGATCGACGCTAGAACGAAACTCGTGCTCGCATGCAATCCCACCAATCCAACCGGCTACCTGCCAACGCCAGAGGATCTGCAGCGGCTGCTCGATCTGGCCAAGAAACACAACTTTCTTGTTGTTGCGGACGAATCCTACAAGCGTTTCGTGTATGACGGAGCTGCCTTCAGTTCCGCGGGCGCTCTGCTGGCCACACACGAGAACGTGATCCTGATTAGCAGCATGAGCAAAGACTATGCAATTCCCAACTGGCGGGTGGGCTATATTGTTGCATCTGCCTCCTTGATTTCGACCTTCGTGAAGTTGCTTGAATGGGAGTGCCTGCACTGCGGCTATGTTGGCCAGAAAGTCGCGGCGGCGGCGATTCAAGGGCCTCAGGATTGGCTCGTTGACCTACCATCTGCGTACCAGCGGAATCGAGACATTGCCTATGAGGCAGTTCAACAGACCCAAATTCTGTCCTGCGTCAAGCCCAAGGCCGGCCCCTTTCTCTTCGTCAATGTCTTTGGCTGCGGGCGAGACTGTGGCGAAGTCGCAGAAGAGCTGCTCGTAGACGCTGGTATCGCGACCGTACCGGGAAGCTATTTTCAGGCTCCCGGCTATCTTCGAGTACCGTTTGGCGGTACTACCGACACCCTACATGCGCTGGCGAACTCATTGAGACAGTGGGCCATGCGCAGACAGGTCCCAGCACAGCGAAATGGAAAGTAGCCACCATGGGTCCTTCAGATCATGAGCCAAGCATGCGCTTGGATTCTTTTCGGGTGGGTGTAGACATTGGGGGAACATTTACCGACATCATCATGCACGGTTCGGATGGTTCGTTGCGCCAGCTCAAAGTGCCCTCCACCCCGTCCCGGTTCGAGCAGGCCATTATCCAGGGTCTGCAGCACCTCCTGCACGATGCGAATGGACGGCCTGGGATGCTGTCAACGGTTACCCACGGAACTACGATCGCGACCAATACGATTCTGGAAGGCCGCGGGGCTGTGACAGCGCTGCTGACCACGCAAGGGTTTCGCGATGTCTTGGAACTTGGACGACTTCGCTACCCAGTCCTTCACGATCTCTCTTGGGAGAAGCTCAAACCCCTCGTGCCGCGCAGGTATCGGTTGGAGGTGGCAGAACGAATCAACGCAAACGGAGAGATCGAGCGAGCGCCTGACCTCGATCAGGTGACGGCGCTGGTAGTGACGCTGCGACAGCAAGGAATCCAATCGATCGCGGTCTGTTTTATCAACTCGTACGCCAATCCACACAATGAAAAGCGTGTGGCCGAGTGGCTACGTGCCAAGTTCCCCGATCTGCACGTCTCCGCTTCTTTCGAGATTCTGCCTGAAATCAAGGAATACGAGCGGACCAGTACAACCGTCGTCAACGCCTATATCCATCAGATTATCGACGGTTACCTCGGCAATCTAGAGAGAGAACTGCGCAGCCTGGGCATCGAGTGCCCACTCTTGATGATGCAGTCCAATGGCGGTCTGGTCGATGCCAAGACTGCCCGTTCGAAGCCGGTCCAATTGGTGGAGTCCGGTCCGGCGGCAGGGGTCACCGCTGCATGTTTTCTAGCGCGCAAACTTGACTTGCCCAATGTGATTGCGTTCGACATGGGCGGCACCACAGCCAAAGCTTCGCTGGTCGAATCAGGGCAACCGTTTGAGGCACCCGAATATGAGGTCGGCGGTGGCATGAATACCAGACGGAGCCTAATGAAGGGCAACGGCTACACGGTTCGGGTTCCGTCCATCGATATTGCCGAGGTAGGTGCTGGTGGAGGAAGCGTCGTCTGGATCGACGATGGGAATGCCCCCCACGTAGGTCCACATAGCGCGGGAGCAGTTCCAGGGCCGGCTTGTTATGGACATGGGGGAACGCTGCCTACCCTCACAGATGCCGCTGTGGTTCTGGGTTTTCTCAATCCGGAATCTCTGGCAGGAGGCACACAGAAAATCCACCAAGCGCTCGCTGTGGATGTGATTAGCAAGCAGGTGGCCGAACCACTTCACCTGAGCCTGTTGGAAGCAGCGTACGGAGTGTATACGATTGCGGTTGCCAACATGAGTAGCGTCATTCGAGCGGTTTCGAGTGAACGCGGCCGGGATCCGCGTGACTTTGTGCTCATGGCGTTTGGCGGTGCAGGACCACTGCACGCTGTTGAAATGGCCCGCAGTTTCGAGATGCCAACTGTCATTGTCCCCATCAGTCCCGGCTTATTCAGCACCATGGGTCTGTTGATGGCCAATATCCAGTATCACAGCATCCGCTCCTATGCGGCACGAGCAGAACTGGATGCCGAGGTGATCGAGGCTGCTTTTACGGATATGGAAGCGTGTACGCTGCATGACTTAGAAGTGATGGGCTACAGGCCAGACCATGTGCGATTGGGACGCTTCGCCGATATGAGGTATGCAGGCCAATCATATGAACTGAAGATTCCCGTTCCGTCCCATCCACTTACCCATCGTGATCTTCGGCAGCTACGTAACCAATTTGGCCTTGAGTACGAACGGACCTATGGGCACCAAACGCCCGATCAGCAGACAGAAATTGTGAACCTGCGCCTGCGAGCAACGTGCTCCCCTCCTGATGCCAGGTCTTCTGACGTTTTCGGCGAGCGTGAAGAGCTTCCTCCCAATACACCGGAGATCACCCGTGATGCCTACTTTGGACCAGACGTGGGCGTGTTGGCTACCCCTATTCTCTCGCGGTGGCATCTCCAATCCAAGCCTAGGCCCGGTCCGCTGATTGTGGAAGATATGGATGCCACAACGCTTGTGCCGCCTCATTCACGGGCTTACCAAGATTCTTTTGGGAATATCGTGATCCAGATAGGGTAACGCCGAGAGAGATGCAAGCGAATGGCAGAACCTGCAATCAGAGATCCAATTACGTTTGAGGTTGTCAAGAACGCGCTCGCTTCAGTCGCCGATGAGATGGCAGTCACGGTAGTGCGCACCGCTCACTCGCAAGTTGTTCGGGATAGCCTCGACTTCTCAACGGCCATCTGTGATGCTCACGGTCGGCTTGTGGCACAGGGACTCTGCCTTCCTCTTCATCTTGGCTCCATCCCCGATGCAATGGCCATGTTGCTCAGGAAATACGCGGGGGACATTCATCCGCAAGATGTCTTCATCCTGAACGATCCTGAAGAAGGCGGCATGCATCTTCCTGATATCTTTCTTTTCAAACCGATTTTTCAAGACAACCAATTGCTAGGCTTCGCCGTCTGTGTCGCCCATTACCCTGACATTGGAGGGCGAACTGCCGGCGGCAATGCCGTCGATTCTACAGAGATTTATCAAGAAGGATTGCAGATTCCGCTGTTGAAACTCTATCACGGCGGTCGACGAGACGAGGCGCTGTTCAGCATTCTAAAGAAAAATGTGCGCATCCCAGATATCGTGATGGGCGATCTTTCGGCGCAGATGGCAGCCTGCCATATTGGAGAGGAGGGCTACCTCAGGCTGGTAGGCCGTTACGGGATAGAGGGACTTCAGAACCTAATCGACGAGATTCTCGACTACACGGAACGGATGCTCCGTGCCGAACTGGGCAAGTTCCCGGTCGGTACCTATAGTTTTGAAGATTACATTGACGACGATGGGTTCGGTTCAGGACCGATTACCATCTGTGTCAGCTTGACTTTCAGCGAAGACAGCTTGGTTGCTGACTTTACAGGGACGTCACCGCAAGTAAGATCGGCCTTAAATGCCACAGTGTCGATCACCAAATCGGCAGTGTACACAGCCCTCAAATGTGTGGTGCCATCTACCATCCTAAGCAACGATGGATTCTATCGACCGATCCAGGTGATGGTTCCAAGGGGAACCATCCTGAACCCAACACACCCGGCAGCCCGTGCTGCGCGTGGTCTGACCGCATTCCGCACGGTTGATACGATCTTAGGTGCGCTCTACCAGGTTCTTCCCTCGCGAATCGGTGCAGCCGGAGAAGGCGGCGCGACCATGATCTCAATCGGAGGTGAGCGGCTCGACGACACCCCCTTTGTCTTCGTCGACTTCCTTTGCGGTGGATGGGGAGGCCGGCCGCATCAAGACGGAATCGACGGCGCCAGTAACATTGCTGCCAATCTCTCCAATGTACCGGTCGAAGAAGTAGAACTGTACCAACCCGTACAGGTAGAAGAATATGGATTTGTGCGCGATACCGGCGGCGCAGGTAAGTTTCGCGGGTGCCTCTCTGTGGCCCGTCAGATTCGATTTCTGGAGCAAGAAGGCATCCTTCATATTCGATCCGATCGCCGCAGGTTTCCTCCGTATGGCCTTGATCGCGGCCAACATGGAACTTCATCGTGGAATATTTTGAACCCAGGGCCAGACCAAGAAGCCCTGCCCACCCATGTCACCCGCCCAATCGTCCACGGAGACGTGCTCAGGCACATGACGGCAGGAGGCGGTGGATTCGGCGATCCACTCCACCGCGATCCCAGATTGGTTCTGCAGGATGTGCTTGACGAGAAAATCTCGAGAGAGCATGCCTTGCGGGAGTATGGCGTCGTTGTGACAGAAGCCTTCGACGTCGACGACGAACGAACCCTGCGCGAACGTGTGCGACGTCGCGCGGCATGCTAGTAAAGTCGGGCGTGATCGGTAAGGTTCTCCTCACCTGACAGCACGGCAAATCATGCGAGCTTGTACCTCTGGTGGACGGCTTGAATATCTGTGTGATTATTCGTGCCGGCATTCACTAGGCACCTTCCCACGAACAGATAGTTTCCGTTCTAGCGTTTCTGCGTGACCCCAACAGATATCTGTCGTGCTCGTGACTCCAGAACGTGAAGTCAGGAGCCGGCAGATGCATTCCCTCGCCCAATTCATATCGGAAAGGCAGCTTCAGGACAGCCATGAATCCCAATGCCACGTCACAGCCACTCTGGAGTATCTACAAGGAAACCGACGTCATGGTCCCGATGAGGGACGGCGTGCGTCTGGCGACCGACAACTAATCGGACTTTTTCAGCACTCTCCTAGACCGAGCTAGTTCCGGCTGCGTCCACCTGTCCCGCGGTGATTCGGATGAGCAGTGCCAAGGACAGACGGTGGTATCGATGTGCTGTGCTTCTACTGTGGAATGATCGGCAGCACGATATGCGACGGATACTGCTGGGTATGCAGAACGGTCTGGTGCGCCACCCGCATGCGGGTGGCGGTAGCAATCGGATCTCCGGTATTGAGGTTGCGATCAAAGCGGGGAAAGTTGGAACTGGAGATCTCCACGCGCAGCCGGTGTCCCCTGCGAAACAGGTTGCTGGTCGGAGCCAGTTCAATGCGATACTGCTCAATTTCGTTTGGCTGCAAGAAATCTGCCGCGGTGAAGCCATGGCGATGGCGGGCACGCAGGATGCCCTCCGCCAGGTGAATGGCACGTCCATCGGGATACACATCGACCAACTTGGCAGTGAAATCGGTGTCTCGCGCCGACGAAGCCGCATAGAGCACGACCAGGATCGGACCCGTCACTTCGAGTTCACTGTCCAAGGGTTGGCTGGTGTAGACTAACACGTCGTTGCGGCGTTCGATGGGACGCTGGTCAATGGGACCGGGCTGCACCTGATCGGCGGCAAACTTCATGAGTGTCCATGTTGAGTTGTTGCCTCCCAATGTCGGCACTGGATCGATGGGATCATAGTCAAAGTGATCGGGCGGCTCACTGCCCGGCACATCGGGATTCAATATTCCGTCGCTGCTAGATGAGCTGGCGTGTCCGTTGCTGTGGAAGTAATACGGCGTGAAGACCGTGCGTGCCAGCGGCCATTCATGCTCGAATCGCCACATGTTGGCGCCCATCACGAAGAGTCGAATCGGGGGCTCGTCCATGATTCCGTTGTCAATCTCTTTCAGCCAGTAGTCAAACCAGCGTAGATCCTCTCGATTGAGATCCACATATCCCTCCGGACCGAAGTCCAGATCGCCCAGGCGCGACGAATCCGGGATGTGGTGTGTCCAGGGGATCACGTAGATCTTCTGATTACGACGGGCACGTGGGGAGTAGCCGTGTGCGCGCAGTCCATTCCACATGCGCAACATCGCGGCTGTGTAGGGATCGTACCAGGCGGCCTGCTGGTAGACAGGCACATCAATCTTATGCAGTTGTTCTTCTGTGTTGATCGCGCGCCAGTAATCATCGTAGAGATCATGCTCGAACCAGTGTCGATAGAAAGGGATGGGACGGCCGATGGCTTCAATATCGGCGGTAATCAGGGGCAGGTGCCGATAAAAGCGCTGGTTGCCAAAGAGATGGGTGCAGCCAAGCTGAGTAAGCGAAACGCTGGTGGAAAATGTGATGGCTGCCATCGCCGTTAGTGCCCACTGCACGGCGCCGCCAATGCGGTGATAGTCTCGAAAGTAGTCCCCCATGATGACCTGAGGGTTCAACGCCGTCAGATGTGGACTGCGATGGGGCGCAAGTTGCCATTGCACAATGCCGCCATACGACCGGCCGCTCATCCCGATCTTCCCGTTGCACCACGGCTGCTCGGCGATCCAGGCCAGTGCATCATGCCCGTCCAATCCATCGTCGTGGTAGGCGTAAAATGTCCCCTGTGATTTGAAGCGTCCCCGGCAATCCTGGATCAGAACGGCGTAGCCTCGTCTGGCCCACCAAACCGCCCACTCAATGTGCATGGGCAGAAGACTTTCATAGGGAGTGCGTAGAAATAGGGTGGGAAATTGTTTTCCGTCCTGTGGACGAAACAGGTCTGCCGAAAGAACCGTGCCGTCACGGGTGGACATTTGGAGGTCATGAACAAGACGAACAGCGTGAACGGGTTGGGATGCCAAAGCACCTGACATGAATCTCTCTCCTGTGGACCAATGAAAGAAAATGCGAATTGCAACGGCATGGACAAGTGCAAAAATCGTGTGTATGATCAAAAAAGTCCATCCGTACCCAGACTTCCCCTAGGCCACTGCCCGGTAGTAGTCGTTGATCAACCCACCGAGCACCGCCCGGCGGCGAACCAGGCCATCCCTTATTGGTGAGCTTCTCGCCACCGGAACTCTCTAGTCTATCCCCTGATGTGGCCGCGCGCGCGGTTATAGTATTCGACATACTCTCTCATGACGCTGCGTAGGCGCGCTTCGTTGACGACGATCAGCCTATCCAAACACTCCTTCCGTACCGATCTCACATACCTTTCCGCGTAGGCATTCGCGAGGGGTGTCCGATACGGCGTGGGCACTGTCGTTACTTCCTCCGCCTGGAAGACCGTATTAAACGCCTGGGGATAGAGCTTGTCATTGTCTCGGATCAGGAATCGGACGGGGCGCTCCTTCTCCTCCAGCATCCAGACCATCTGCCGCGCTTGCTGGGTGACCCAGTCGCTGCTAGGGTTTGCGGTACATCCAGCGAAGTGGACGCGGCGACTGCCGACCTCGATGAAGAAGAGCACGTAGAGTTTCTGCAGGAAGAGGGTGTTGACGGTGAAGAAGTCGCAGGCGATGAGCTGGTCTCTGTAGTGGGTCATCAACGCGCGCCAACCGGGGTGTCGTCCTCGATCTGGGGCTGGCATGATGCCGTGGCGACGAAGGATGTTGGCGATGGTCTGTCTGCTGACCCCGAATCCAAGCTTGTTCAATTCGCCTTGGATTTTGCCGAGGCCCCACTTGGTCACAAAAACACCGTTGCTGTCGAACTTCTGGATGCGATGGTTGTAAGTATCCGCTACATAAACATTGCCGCTGCTGTCTACGGTCACACCAAAGGGGAAGAAGAAGAAGCCGTCGCCGCTGCCGCCGCTGCCCCACTTGGTTAGAAAGACACCGTTGCTATCAAACTTTTGGATACGATGATTGTTAGAATCCGCTACATAGACATTGACGCTGTTGTCTACGGCCACGTCATAGGGCCTGAAAAACTCTCCATCACCGCTACCCCGACTGCCCCATTGAGTATGGTAATAAGGGGGTGCTTCGAGCGCGAGCGCCGGGAGCAGCGTGCCTCTGCCCATCACCAGCAAAAACATGAGCGTAACGGTAGCTGTCAAAAAGACAATCAGATTGCGCTCTTTCATACAGAATCCACCTTTGGAACGACGAAAATATGAAAAGAGTTGTATAACAAAGTTTTATGCGAAGTGAAGAAGTGAAATGGGCGCTTAACGTTCGCCCCATCTGGCGTATCCTGAAAACGTGATTGTTTTCTGTGACGATTACTAAGGGGATATTGTGGCAACCTGGCTCACGCAGACCTGTGCTCACTGCGGGCAGACGTACACGCCCAAGCGTTCCAACAGCGTCTATTGCACGTCCAAGTGTAGAGTAGCGGCTCTCACAGGGCCAAACAGCCAACAGCGGCACTCATAGTGGCTTGTGTGGTCTGTGGGAAGGAATTCAAAGCGGGCCGGAGCGGAGCGTTGTATTGCTCCCTTAGCTGCAAGGGCAAGGCATACCGAAAACACTATGCGGAGTGGAAGAAAGCAGCGATGATGAAAAGTCGGCCTGGCTGACTTTATCCAGGTTTGCACATTATCCGGGCGGGGTGTATGCTCTGGCCATAACAACTGAATAAATACAGAACGAGCAGACGCTCCAAACGTCTACCCGTTCCTGAGTCAAACCGACGCGGTGGCATCGGCAGACCTGCGGACGATTCTAACAGAATCAACGCAAGAACGCATATTCACCCCCATCGGTTAGACCGGTGGGGTGTTTTTTTACCTATCTAGTGCAAGGGATTAATGTATCACAGCATACTGAGAGGGCTTGTAGCCTTTGCGAGCGCTCATAAAATAGGGGCCTGTGGGGCGATTTGAGAGTATTCAGGGCAAAAGAGTGCAGGGGCAGGCGAAAAGCCTCACCAAGGCTTTGCTGAGCGGCTCAGGATTGAGTCTATACCAAATCATTTGTAAAATAAAACGGTGCAAAGGATTGAGAGGGTGTGCAATGGCAAAAAACGTGAGAGATTTTGCAATTTGAGCAGAGCAGGTGATTGCCAGAGTGATCACTGGCGACGCCAGACCTTGCCAGATTATTTGCTGATTTGAAAGGATTATTTATGTTTGTTAGGACTTCGCAGTGTGTGATATGTCGTCATATTGATAATGACAACAATCGTATCACTTGCAAAGCATTTCCAGAAGGAATACCGCGCATTATTTGGGATGGAATTGATGACCACAGTAGGCCCTTTCTAGGTGACAACGGGATTCAGTTTGAGCCGTTGGACGATTGACTTTGAATACGTAGTTTTTCTAGAGGGGCGATAAGTGGGTGTGATTTGTCGTCTTGCCATGACAAACAGGGCAAAATCTGCAATCTGTTCAACGATCTCGTCGGGCAAGCTTTCGATCTGTCTATACAATTGCTCGCGAATTGTCATTGTGGTCATAGGTTCTTGCCTCACTTTCCGGTGGTCCAATTGTACTGTCCCCCTTTGCGCCTGTCAATCACACCGAACCCTATGGCAAGACTGA
>Ga0310121_10001480_pt1 | contig 23963 bp, 53 predicted proteins | sample CB27_Tmax_986_MG_FD_203504 | JGI IMG/M metagenome (GOLD analysis project Ga0310121, IMG submission 203504) | Marine microbial communities from Western Arctic Ocean, Canada - CB27_Tmax_986 | ecosystem: Environmental > Aquatic > Marine > Oceanic | place: Canada: Western Arctic Ocean | collected...
GTACGTCATGAATCAATCATGTGCTATATATAACAATAAATGAATCAGTTAGCCTCTATATGTATGCTCTATATGGTATTATTATTAATGTATTAGATTCTATGCGTGTTATATACTCACCCCCCCCTCGCATATGGTGTCGAAAGCCTTTTAAACAACCATTCCATGTATATTGGTCGTGAAAACGAAAGAATCGCTAGTAGTTAGGAAGCATAGTATAGTTAGTAATGTTTGTAATCTTATTGACAATGACTATGTTATGGTAGTTGCGAGGTGTATATTTATATCATGAACTGCCCAGAATGTAAATCAGAATACATTGTTGATACATTGTATGGCACAGCAAATCCAAAGATAGCAATTCAAGGATATATATGTGATGAATGTGGTCATGATTGGGAAGCAATTAAACAACTAAAGGATTGGCATGGTAAGTATGATTAGATTGATGAAGATAATATATAATGTGTGTGATACATTGGGACCGAAAGGGTTAAAAGAAACCATTCCATTGATGAGGGGTATGAATCGAAAAACGATTGAGAATAACAACGACATCAATCATGATGATTGTTTTAACAATCATGAGAGGTGTTTAATATGAGGAGAACTATGTTTGTCAAGCAGAAAGACGACAAGTTAATACCTAAATTTAGCAAGGCTATTGCCGATAGATATATCAATGAAGCTGGTAATATATTCAGCAGATTTGAACAGCTAGAACGCAACAAACAATACCTACAAAACATTAGAACTAATGGTATAGATCAAGGCATACTATTATTTGACAACCATGCACAGCAAGAGAGGTTAGAGAAACGACATAGATTACTACTAGCATTTACCACACCCAATATCATCAAGGGTAAAAAGGTATGGAATCTAGGAGCTGGAATGAATCCGTTTCTTGCTATGTATATGAATAGCCATAGGTATGAGATAAAGAAACCAACATGGAGAGTGAAGAAATGCCTAGCATAGACATGAAAGATTGTGATGATTTTGGTCATCACTCTAACAAATGTTGTGATGATAGACAAGAGCATAACATAGCTGAATCATTGGAAGCAAAGTTCCCACTAATATGTAAAGGGAAGTTCAGTATGAATGAGGAGAAGTTCTTTGATATGTTGTTGAGTAATATACCAGAACAATATCAAGAGGCATACTTCTTTGATGTGTTTGAAGATAGGATACATGAAGAACAACAAGACATATTGATGAGTGAATGTGAAGCAAGAATTGAGGCACATGATTAATGAACAATAGAATATCAAGAAGAAACAAAAAGAAATTGTTATCTCCTACAATAGATTACGAAGAAGAAACTAAAGAAGAAATGAAGCGAGGTATTCTTGAAGCATGAAATTCTTTACGAGTGTTTCATAATGTTCATCATAGATCCATATTACATGACAATTACAATGAGCAAAATAAATCAATCAAGAATAGATAAGATACTTAGTAGACGTGAAGTATCTTTAGTTGGAAAGCCAAGTGAAAGTGGAGAGGTATGGGAAGCAACATCACAATCTGATGTTAGCAAATCATATACTATTAACTTTGACAACACCAATGAACAAGCAAGTTATGAGTGCGAGTGTCCATCATATAAATATGATGAGGACAACACACCACCTACTTGCAAACACATTGAAGCAATCAAACAACTGAAATACAAAGAACTTACGACAGATGTAGAGGTGGAGAGGGTTTGAGTTCATACCTTTCCCCCTCTATAAATGGGAACATTATAGTCATGACAGATATCAAGACACAAGAGATTGTGAGATTCAAATGTCCAGCAGAAGTAGAGGGTAAATCTATTCTAGCTGAAACGGAGATACCACAAGCTCAAGAAATGATACCACTAACGGAGTGCTTAGATGACAAGGGCATAGCTCTAACATCTGATCTCCGTTCACAAATATCTAAAGGGTTAACCACACCTTACCTTAGATATCCAAGTGGTGTTGAGGAATTCCAAGTGCCAACTAGACGTGATGGAAGTTTAACACAAGTGCCAAGAGGCACAACTTTCGTGCGAGATACTAGTTCTGGGCAAACACTAGGTGGAATACCTCGAATGAGTGGGGGAAGTATTTAACTTCCCTTACTTATAGGAATAGGAGATAAAGAAATGAAATTTTATAAAAAGACAACACAGAAACCAGATGACCTACCGATACCTAAAGAGGAGATCATTGAGTCGCCACTTGCTAGGGTATTAGGTAGTAGCAAGACAATCAAAACTACATACGATCAAGAAGTAGTAGCTGAGTATCTAGCTGAGGGTATTTATAGTGGATATAAATCCGGGCTTCGTGAGTTGTATAACAATGAAGCACGAGCTTGTAGGCAATCAAGAGATGAATACAATGCTACCCCTGAAATACATATCACATTAGATCCAACCGAAAGATCATTTACTATCGAGGGTACAGATTCATTAGGTATTACTGTTGATGTGTTTGATAACTCACTAACTGTAATGGGTATTACATCTAACAACAATGCCAATGAGATAGGACAGATGGGCATGGGATTTGCTAGCTACACTACGTTAGCTCAATCAATCAAGGTAGATACATGGGCAAGAGAAAGTGATGAGTGCTTCTCATTCATGGCAGAAAATGGAAAGAAGTTTGATCCATTACCTAACCCAAAGATGAGAGGGTATGGCACAAAGATTAGTGGTACATACTATGACATGAATCCAAAGACAAAGGAAACTATCTACATTGATGAGATACTAACGAGCATAAATAAACTTGCTAGATACTCAACCATACCAACATACATACATCTAACAGAAGATACTGATGACTATGATAGTGGCACTACAATGTGCAAAGGATATACTAGTCCGAAAGAATATCTTATGGAAGAATTTAGAGATCAATGTGAGGAGAAAGAAAGTAGAGAGCTAACATACAGCAAGGAGATAGAGATAGTCAATAAAGACTACGAGTTCTATGGTGTCATAGGTATAGAGAAAACTAATTGGGATAACTCATACGCTTGTAGTATGAAAGACATGGATATGCCATTGACATTGTTAGGCACACCTGTAAATGCTGACGAATTAGATTGGGAGAATAGACAAAACCATAACATGATAAAACAATGTTTCACAGGTCATGTGTTGAACATAAAGAATGAACGCAAGTATAAACCAACAGCAGATAGAGATAGAATGGTAGCTGGAGCTATGCAAACTATCTACAAAGAGATAGTAGAAGATCTAAAGGAGAAGTTTGATTGGGTAAAGCTAGATGATATTGCTGACTACAATACAAGAGAAGATCAAACACCATACACAAATGCTATGTGGAATATGATTAGTGATGTTGTTGATGATCCAACAACCGATTCAATAGTATCTACATTGACCTCACATTATACAACAGCTCCAAGCAAACATTGGACTAGCCTTAGTGAGATGTTAGTGAAGCGAAAGGACATGATGAATGAGAAGAAGATAGACTTCAAGGTAGTAGCACTAAAGAGTTTGCGTAGTGATATGATGGACAGATTAGACACAGCATTTGGACAGCATAGAATATACTTTAGACTACCAACTAATGATGATGATGATGAGAGAGCAAACAGAATCCATGTGTTATCACAACTTGATGTTGTCATGGGCGAGGCGTATGCAAGAGATCATAACATAAAGCGACAGCGTGGCACAGTTAAAGGAACAGTTGCTGATGTTAGGTGTAGAATATATGCTGGGTATAATAGCGAGGGCTACTTCAAGCCTCACTATTGGAAGAAGCATAAGTCATTCTATATGTCAGAAATAAACTCAGCAGTTAATGACAAGACGAAACTTAGCACAAGAAACTTAGTCTTAGTTGATAAGGATAGGTTTCAACGTGCAGTAGATGTTCATGCTGATAGAACTGTGTTCCAAGTTGCAAGATGGAAGAAAGGATTTGATGAGAAGATAAAGACTGACATACAAATGCTTGAAGAATGTGGTAGGATAGAGATGGAAGTTAATACAACTAAGATGTTAGTGAAAGACATACCATATGGCAAGACAATAATATACTGCGACTTCAAAGACAAAGGCAAAGAGTTAGATGGATTTACATTGGAAGAACTAGGATTGAATCCAAAAGATATGTTCTTCATAGCTCCAACGAACAAGAACATTAAAGATGTAAAGAGATTCAAAGATATGTTGTCATGGTATTTCAGCGAGAAATCATATGGACACACACATACATGGGATTACGAAACAGATGGTGGTGATTATGTCAAGAAAGCATTATCTAAAGAGTTAGGCATAGCACGAATGAGTGGAGATGATTTGGAGAAAACTGCTGGACTTCTTAGGATTAGACGAGAGATAAATGAACAACACCCACACCTCTATCAGATAATAAAGGAAGCAATCTGTTGGTCAAGTGAGAACAACCAAGATACAATTAGAGAACTAATGAAGAAACACTTAGAGGGTATAGAACAATGAGCATGATAATAGCCAAGAGAGATACTCATCTCATAATCAGAAAGAAGAATGATGAGTATGTGCATAGACCAAATGATTCATACAACATAGTAAAGTATGGAACATACCAAGCAAACAGAATCTTCTTTGCATTTGATGATGAGGCTAGGGTAGAGGAAACATACAACGAAAGAATCTTTAATTGTTATTGTAGTTATGAGGGAAAGGAACAACTACTACAGCTACGAAATGCCAATGAGATATGTGATCACATAATAAATAAAGATAAAGAATCATTCATTGAATTATTCAAAGAGAAGTTCTATGATCTTAACAAGGTACAACTACTACAAGGATTAATTGATAACAACTCTTTGCTTAAAGGTAGAGTAAAGAGAACAAAGAATGATGAGTTCATAGTAGATGATGTGTTCAAGGTAGATAGCCATGCCAATACATATGTAATGCAAACACATAGGATAAAGGATTCAAAGAGAGAAAGGAAATGGGATAACCTATGCACAGTTCTACCTCGAACAATTAAAAAGAGAATCATACACACCAAAGAGATAGGAGATGTGGAAGTAGATGAAGCAACACTTAGATGTTTGGGAAAGATATTTGGATTAGTTCAACCACATACATGGGACCATGTGATATGGAATCAGATACCTACATGGTTAAAGAAGATATACAAAGACGAACTAGAAGCATACAACAAGAGGATAAAGATATGAAAAAGAAAATGAAACATAAAGAGATTAACTTCGACAAGTTAATAACACAAGATAGGTTAATGCCATACTACATGGCTACTGACATACAAGAATCAGATGAACAGTTATACGAAGCGTGTCTAAATGTATTAGAGGGTATGGTTAATGATAGACAACTACCACCTCGAACTGTGATTGAAACTATTAACTTACTAAAGTTCTCCGTTATACATAACGCACTACAAACAAAGTTAGAGTATGATGATGAGAATGAGAGGGAGAATTATAGATGACCAGCATAGGTGTAGTGAGTAGATCAGCTAGGACACCTTATCCATGTAATGAATGTGATATAGATATACAACCAGATGAACCTTACTTAAGAACAAACAGATGTGGTAGTGTGTTGAAGATTCATTTACATTGTTCGATACCACTCATACAACATAGATGGATATGGAACATGAGATTACCAGATGGAGAAACACTAGATTATAAAACATTACCAGATAGATGGGAGAGATTAATTGCCACAACATAGGATTAGAGATTTTACTTACGGCACATTTGATGTCGGCACTATCTCAACAGCAAGAGTGATGATGAGATGTGGAGCTTGTCAAGATCAGATAGAAGCTGGGGAGAATATAGTAAAACTATATCCTACGATATACAAACATGATCGTGGCTTTCCATTCCCTAGAATTCATCACACTAGACAATGTATGGAATTATATATAGCACAACTTACTGAGGCATTAAATCATGTTCGCTGATATTACATTCGCCACTTTATCCGTACACTTGATTTGTCGAGAATTAGGGTTTTTTTCAAAGAAACAATTAGAGAATGAAAATGAAAAACAATATTAATGTAGATTGGCATGATCCACATGGTAAAGAGTACCATAGTATATATGGAGATTTGACATGGTTAGACAATTATGAGAATATATGGCAAGTTGGTATGTGGTTAGCTGAAGAAAAACATAGTTGGATATGGGCAAAAGATAACTTAGCTTATTACTTTGAAAAACCATACAAATATACTGATGAATACGTAGAATGGAGAAAATATATGGATTGGGAGATGAATGAAGCAACAGAAAAAGTTAATGGATATTGGTGTTGGTTAGATATACAACAAAATGCTGAAAAGAAACTAGGAATAAAAGAGGTAATTGATAATTGATGAATAATCCTTTTGGTCTTGGCAACATTCAAGGCGAAACAGTATATGAGGGCGAAACAGATAAATGGTTTATCAGAATTGCACAAGTAGATAACTATATAAAAATAAATGTTGAAGGCAAACGTGATCATAGAAGTAGAGTAATATGGTGGCGACAAAGTCGCAGATTATTCCCTGAAATTAGAGATGAAGATGATGAATAAATGTAATTTATGTGGAAGATTCGTAAGTTATCACGCCATAACTAAAGACCATGATGGTTGTTTTGAGTGTGTTCCTAACGCAACGTATGAAAGACACGCAGAAATTCGGAGATGTATAGCATGACTAAATATCCATGTGAGTGTGGATTTCCTCGCTATGATTGTGAGTTATGTCATGACACTTTAATTATTACTGAAATATTCGGAGAATATGGTGGAGAATGGGAAGAAGAACATGGTTGTCCTATATGTTCAGAAGATTTAAACATAGGATTATGGGAGCCAAATCATGTATAATAAAGGAGATATAGCATTGAGAAATCTCAATGAAACCACTCGTAAGTATAAAAGATGGGTAGATCGCTGGTATTATGATTGTGGTAGTTTAATATGTCGTGTATGTGAGCATTATATATCTGATAAACGTAGTGTATGTCTTTATGATGGTAAAGTAATGCACGTAGAATGTATGGAACGAAAGGCTTTTATAAAACCATTCCATTGATGAGTGGTATGAAACAAACAACAAAGCCGAAAGGCTTAGAAGATATTATTATGTTTATAGGCACTAAGAATAAAGCTGAAGAACGTATGATACTAAAGAAAATAGGAGAGAAATTGAGATGACAGAAGCAGATGATAAACATTGTCCTAGTTGCACTTGTGATGAGGAAACAATACAGCAAAGATTAGAAGTCTTGGAGCTAACACAACGTCAGATATTGACAGCAATATCGGAGCTAGAAAAATGACACAAATGAAAACGATTATGAACAAATTAAGAATGTATGAAGCACAACCAAAGAACTCTTTGCAACTGTCAAAGACATTCAATACTTTGAAAGAAGCTAAAGAGTTCGTGGGTGTTGAACTGTTATCCAAGCCAAGTAAGATGGCAGAATATGGATTTAATACGCCAGCTACAAGATGTAAAGCTGGTAGCAAGATGGCAAAGGTAAAGGGAACAGTATGCTACGATTGTTACGCACTAAAAGGTCGCTACAACTTTCCTAATGTTCAAAACACATTGGAAAAGAGGTATCAATTCGCAATAAATAGTCCATACTTCGTAGATATTATGTCGTATGTTATAGGCAAGAGAAGTAAGAAAGTATTTCGTTGGTTTGATTCTGGAGATTTACAAAGCACAACAATGTTAGAACACATATGTCAAGTTGCTCATAACACTCCACACTTAAGTCATTGGCTACCTACAAAGGAATGGAAAATTGTAGCAAGATTTGTTGAAGATGGTGGAGTTTTCCCAGAAAATTTATGCGTTCGTGTATCTGGATTGTATAAAGATGGTGGACCACCTAAAGATTTCGCTGAAAGATATGGTGTAACGACTTCTGATGTTATGAATGGTAAAGACTTTGACAATCTAAAACAAGTACGACCTGTGTTCAAATGCCCATCATCAAAGCAAGAGAACTCATGTAAAGATTGTATCGCTTGTTATAAAAACTCGGTAAAGAATGTAACGTATAGGTTTCATTGATCATGGAAGAAAAGATAAAGAACAAGATTAGAATTGAAAAGAATGACGCTACTACGTCTCACAATGGTAATATATTGGTGGAAGTTGAGAGTTCTGATCTCACAACTGAGGAACTCAAAGACCTTGCACTTGAAGTTGTGGAAAAGATAAAGAGGAAGAAATCGAAATGAAAATATGGGCTATAACCAAATCATTACTAGCTTGGCTAGGTATTTGGTATATAATTAGCGAATTAATTGAGTGGTTATACAAATGAAAGACTGTAATAGATGTAATGGATCTGGTGTTAATAGACATGGAACATTTTACTGTCCTAAATGTTTAGGATCAGGCGAGGAGAAAATATAAATGAACAAATATAAAATATGGGGTGTTAGCAGATCTCTACTTGCTGGACTGGGAATTTATTATGTCCTTAGTAGTATCGTTAAGTGGCTATACACATGAAAGAAAACTGGACACATGATAGATTCTTACCAAAGAATTGTCAAGCAGAACTAGAAGATGATGATGGTATATGTGGAGAGAACATTGAACATATCCATAGAATGTATAGAAGCATGGGTTTCTGTGAGAAACATTGGTGTGAAAATGCTGACGCATTATGGGAAGAATTCACAATGACAAGAGAGGCTTGTAGATGAGGCATGAAATTCTTTGATTTATTCGCTGGGATTGGTGGATTTAGAGTTGGACTTGAAGCACATGGACATGAGTGTGTTGGAAGCTGTGAGATAGATAAATATGCAAGAAAAATATACGGAAAGAACTTTGGACATGAACCAAAATTCAGAGACGTTAGAGAAATCGACACCAAAGACCTACCAGAATTTGACATCTTGTGTGCAGGATTTCCTTGTCAATCATTTAGTATTGTCGGCAACAGAATGGGCTTTGAAGATAAAAGAGGTAACCTCTTCTTTGAAATTACACGACTTGCTAAGGAAAAGCGACCATCTATTCTACTCCTTGAAAACGTTAAAGGGTTACTATCTCACGAGAAAGGAGAAACCTTTAGAATCATCCTTCAAGAGCTGGATGAATTGGGGTACGATGTCGAGTGGCAACTTATTAACAGTAGGTATTTCGTTCCACAAAGCCGAGAGAGGATATACATTATCGGATATCTTAGAGGATCAGGTCGAAGAAAAATACTACCTCTCGGAGAGGTCAGTAAGAGGAATGATAAATCACGCAAGGAACTCTACGCAAAAGACGAATGTTCTTCAACCCTCACAGCGACATACTGGAAAGGCTACGGAGGAGGTAGACCAATGATCAAGGAAGATAAAAAAGTTCAGATGACATACAGATCTAATGTTAATTCTAATATGAAAGAGAGAGTTCAAGATAGAGATGAAACCTGGACATTGACATCTAATAGTAATGACTTTACAATAACTGACAATCATAGAGTGAGAAAACTCACACCAATAGAGTGTGAAAGATTACAAGGATTCACAGATGATTGGACTAAAGGTATCAGCGACACACAAAGATATAAGTGTCTTGGTAATGCTGTTACTACTAAAGTCGTTGAATATATAGTAGGTCATTGGAATGAAAACAAAGAGAAGTAAAGAGGACAAGTCAAAGTATGACAAGTTCAAAGTCAAGACTACAAAGAAGCAAAGGCTTAAATATGGCCAGGAATATGTAAAAAACTACGAAGAAATGTTAGAGGATATGAAATGAAGAAAGATTCAAAGAAGAGAAGTTTAATAGAGGTAGGCTCTGATGTAGTTCTCGGTTGTGCAATAGCAACTGTTATGAATTATACTATACTACCACACTACATTGACACGATACAAACAGGAGAGTTCTGGGGTATGCTATCTATATCATTTTGGTATGTCGCAGCAAGCTTTATAAGAAAGTATTGTGTGCGAAGATGGTTTGCAAAGAGACCAAAAATATTGGAAAGGTTTAAGTAATGAAACAAAATAAAAAGAAAGATATGAAAAAACAGTTTAAGTCTAAACTGGTAGAAGCTCCAAGTGTAAAACATTGGGGTATTCAGGGCAAGCCTTACAGAATTTTAGTTGTAAGTGATTTGCACGTTGGATCGTCAACTGCTATATGTTCAGAACATCCAGTAATATCTGATCTTGGTACAACATATAATCCAAACGCATTACAGAAACAATTTCTTAGGGCGTGGAAAGATATGATAAAAGATCTGGATGGACCAATAGATTTGTTGGTTGTCAATGGAGAGTGTATAGATGGTGCGAATGTCAAACAAGTAGGACAGCAATCATGGTCAACAAACTTAGAAGACCAGATGAATGACGCAAAGAAACTAATAGATATGATTCCATACAAACAGGTCATGCTATTAAGAGGATCTAACTATCACGATCAGATTGACGGAACAAACTTTGAAGAAATAATGGCTTCGAAGTTAAGAAACGTAGTTAAATACAGGGCATATGGTGGACAAGGTGCAACTGATTACTTTGCATTTGTAGAAATACATGGTAAAGTGTTCAACTTCACACATCATATTGGTTACTCGAAAGCAGAGTCAAATAGAACTGGTGCGTTAGCAAAAGAGATGAAGGGTATGCATTTTCAACATGATACACTCGGAAGAGCTGATGTCTTTATAAGAAGCCACGCTCATTACTTTGTTCACGTTGAGTTCGCTAATACTCATGGTGTTATCACACCAGCATGGAAATTCCCAGACGCACATCTGTTTAGGGGTGGATTATCAGGAACAGTTCCTGACATTGGTGCAGTTCAATTCGATGTCTATAAAGATGGTACAATAGAGTTTGTTAAACATATAGCACAAGTTCCAATGAAAGCAAACGTAGTTCATCTAGGAAAACCTAAGAAGAAACGAAGTAAAAAATCTAAGAGACGAGGTAAAAAGTCTTGAAGAAAAAATACTACATATCACTAGGAGATAATGAGCCAAAGTTAACCCCTACAACAAGAGATTTAATACGTGATTCATTACAAGTGTGGGATGGAAAGAAAAAGAGAACTAACAAGGATTTCGCACGAACATATTCAGGTTTGATTAGTTCGGTAAAGGGATTCCCTAACAAAAGACGTTGCTTGTTGTATCTGACAGAGCTTGAAGAGGCTGGTTTTCTTACATCAAAATTTCCTGTCTTGGTAAAATATAAGAAAGGAAATGTGGCTAGTGTTAGAATGTTCACTCGTATAAAATGACTACCCTAAAGAAAGTCCTTAAAGAACACAATAGATTATGCAAAAATGCATACAATATGGTGGAGAAAAAGGGTGCAGACTATAACAGAAAACAGCAAAAGGATGGCGACACACTATACAATCTATCAGTAGCAAAACAATTAGACATTGTTGATACTGTTACAACATCTATACTTGTTAGAATATCTGACAAGATGATGAGATTAGTATCACTAACAGGTGATCCTAAAGTAAATCCAGAAGTTAAAGATGAGAAAGTATCTGATACTATTGAAGATACTATAAACTATCTTGTCTACCTATACTGTAAATATCAAGAAGAAAGAAAATGAATGATGAAAACCCAACATATTATAAAAAGATGAACGACCATGATATAGAATGTGGTGTGTTTTGCTCACTTGTTGTATGTGAGAAAGAAATTAAATTAAACGAAGTAGTGGTATTACAATATGGAAACCTATTCCATATAGGGTGTTTTAGGGAGCTTGACCCAGATTTAAAAATTCATGTATTAAGAGATTAGGTGGATAATAATAATGAAAGTAATATTTAATGATCATGATGGCCAGGATAGTTATTATGATAAAAAATATGGTAGTTATATCATATGGTTAGGCAAGAAAGGTAATCGTGAAACTAATAAAATGCACGAACTCGCACATATAAATCTCGGCACAGATATGGATGAAGCTAGGAAGATGGTATTAAAGTGGGGGTTAAAATCAAAGTTACGCTCTGATGATAACACACTTCAGCTTATCGCTGACCTATTCTTCACTGCTTGGAATGTACTGGAAGATGAGAGAGTTGAGTCTTTCTCTCCACGTTTGTTCAAGCAACATAAGAAAGACATGGGTAAAACAAAAACGAAAAAAATTGCAAAGTCTAACCCTATCGAAGCGTTGTTATGTGCTAGGTTTGATAGAGATGACCTAGTAGGTAAAGAGATAAAGCAATACATTATCGCATCAAGACTCGCAAGCAAGGATAGAGTATACGAACTTGCAGAAGATTATATTAAAAGGTATGTAATTGATTACATTAGAAAGGGTTATAAATAACCATTCCATAATAATATATTATAGATCAACATGAATAAATACAAATGTGAAAGTTGTGATGAAGATTTTAGAACTTCATTTCAACTGAGAAATCATTTCGGCATGGCACATCCAGCAGTAAAAACTGTCATTGTCGAAGTGGAACCCCCAGAGATCAAACCTGTTTTGAATATTTGGTCAGGGGAAATAGTTGACTGGGATCCTATGGATAACAAACTCCGTAAGATGAAACCAGATGAACTATGTAGTACGTGTGGTAGTGATGCATACATACTTGAGCATGGACAACCAAAATGTTATGGTATGTGGACAACATGGGGATGTCACTACTCAAAGGATGCAATAGAAACCGATAGGAAGTGGTATAAATTACCATGTCGTACGAGAAACACATACGTTTCAAAAATCCTAAACAAGAAAGAACGTAAGAAAATAGTAAAGATTGTCGCTGGACTTGAGAGAGAAGTCTGGTCAGAGATGTCGTGGACTCCATTAGAGGAGTTAGAAAAATGGCATGACGATAAACTTCGAACAGAAGTAAGGATGTTAGAACAAGTGAGGGGTGTGAATTGTTAAGTGATAGAGAGAAAATGGTTCTACACTTCTGCTGTTCTATAACCATCGCAAAGATGACTGGTCTAGCAAACAAAGATAAACTAATAGGAAAACTGATTGAGGACATAAGGAAAAACAGATGTCGCTCATTATCTGAGCACGATGTCACAAATCTATTGGATGAAGTTGCTGAAGAGATGACTGGTGGTAGAAATATGTTTAAGTTTCTAGTAGAAGAAACTATAGCAGATGCAGGAGATCTTAGCTCCACAACCAACAGTAAATGGGAGGACTTGAAGTGATGGTCAGCAGAAACTACAATAAGATAATAGAAGTAGTATGTCAAAGTGTTAACTGTCATAAATCACTAACAGAATACGAAATAAATAGACAGAAACTATTACCAAGAACGTTTAAGTATAGATTCTGTAGAAAGTGTAGACAGATACCTGATCACTGTAACAGTGCAGTAAGGTGGAGGTGTAGGTTATGTCCACAAGTAATGTGTGCCAGTGATACAGTTCGAGGAAAGTATTACTGTAGACCATGTGGAATAAAAGAGGGTATGAGGCGATCAAGGTTGAAGGCAAATTATTTCTCAAAGATACGTGGGTGTCACGCGATATGATATGCCATGTATGTTTATCTGAAAAGGTAAAGGGGGTGATCTTATACTATGTGATAAATGTCTAAACAAAATCGCAAAGTATTGGGATGATAAAGATGTCAAAAGATACTAACCTTGATGCAGAAGAAAGATTGAACAGGGAAATAAAAGCAACGATGGAATTAAATGAGGACATCCATAATCAAGACGATAAAACTATGACGTTTCATGAATATCTAGAATGTTTGTTATGGATAAAAACAGGTGTTATAAAAGATGTCAAAAGATACTAGAAGATGTGATGAGTGCAATACTCCGTATGAAAAAGGGTTCTTCGGAACTGGATACAAGTATTGTTCCATATCATGTAGGAAAAAAAAAACACTATCATACCAGAACAAACGCTACCACAGACTTCGTAAGTTGCAGGGGAACCACAAATGGAATTTAACTGTAAGACCATGTCTATTATGTGGTAGAGATATAGGTAGTGTAAGAGTAAGAAAGAATGTCAACAAGTATTGTTCTACTAGGTGTATGTTTCTGGGGAGAAGATATAGGAAAGGACAGAAGTATTGTTATGTAAAAATACCAGTGACTGTTAATAAATTAGTAAGGATTCCTATTAAGGATCTACCTTTCATCCTAAAGAGAGGTGTGCCCAAGACAACTGGAAAATAAGACTTTCTTCCTGGTCTTCATCCATTTTTACGTCATCCCATAGTCCAATGCAATGATGGTATACCTCATGGTTGATAGTCTTGTAGATATCATCCAATGATTCGTGCATGGGTAGGTATATTATAGCCCTTTGGGATTCTTCGTAGTATATACCACGCTCATCCGTATTTCGTACTTTGAAATCCACACTTAATACCATGTGTTAGGTTAATATAGCACCCCTTAAATATTTATGGGTATCACTCATGAATAACTTTATATACGGAAAGGCATCAGTTTATATATGGCAGAGGAAGAACATCATGAGCATGAACACAAGCCAAGATGGGAGTTAATTGAAAAACTCCAAGATAGTATAGATGAAAAGATAGATGATTCTTTCAAAGAAGATAAACTTAGTTTTATGGAAGTTGACTTTGCATTACTTATGATACATGAAAAAATAAGTCAGCAAAAAATAGAATTGTATAATCTTTACATTAAAGAGGAAGCAGAATCTGAAGAGAAGAAAGCACCTCATAGCCTATATGGATAATTATAATTTTAAGCCTGCATCTTGTAAAGAAATGATAACTTCGCTTATACTGTCATCATTCTTTTCTTCCTTCCATAAGAAATGACATTCATACCAGTTTAGGTCCACTACTATGCAGTCATTCCATTCTAATATCTGTTTCATTACTATATCCCTGGCCGAAGTTAACACACCCTCATGGTGTTTGTCTTGAACTCGGACAACTATTGTTTTATCTTTATCTCGGAACACCACTATGTCTAGCTTATGTTTATGATAACTATCTGCAAGACTATCCTTATAATCATCGTTGATTAGTTTAATAAATGGATATTGGGGTACTATTTTCGCAGTCTTATATATGTCTCGTAAAATTTCTACGGCAGTTGTTTCACCAACACCAATAAAGTTACCATGTTCGTCCTTTTTCATATAGTTAGTGGGATATACCACTAAATAAGTCTTCTAGTAAGAACCTATTGCAATGCAACCACATGGTTCATCGCCATCTGGATATGTGCAACCCATGTTATCCTCATGTGAGGGTTGTGGATGTCCACATAATTTACATATTCCTGATGCTACTACTGTTATATCTGCCATTATAGTTGTATTTTATATTGTTATTATTAAAGATTTATGTCTCTAACCTTCACATCCCACCGAGAACCCTTCTTAAATACATTGATAGCTAGGACTTTAACATTCTTTTTGTCTGCTATGAAGTCTAATATTGGTTTATTAGGTGGCCATGCATTGGTTTTTATCTGAATTAATACTATGTTACCCCCCTCATCGAAGCATATACCATCAAACAAGTTCCATAAATCTAATGCACGATACCATTCACCTCTTGTGTATACTAAGTCATGTCTTCTACCATGAGGTTTCAACCAGATGTCATCATAACCATTCTTTAACAGCCACATGACTGCTTTCCTATTTGATGATCTCATTCTTTCCCTGGGATTCATATTATAATGTGTTAGGCATCAATGCAGGATAAAAACCTAAGCTTAAAAGCTTGGTCAAACCTTGTTGAGTATTGATCATTCCCCAATCTAGCCTACACACTAGTATATATATTAATGTATTATATAACTGTTATGTCTCTATATCAGAGATTCCCTTATCTGTCAAGTCAAATTGAATGTCTGCAACTGGATCTTCAGGACTGTCTACCATTCTAGCGATATGTTTTCTACCACTTTTCTTAAAGTACATTCTATATGTTGGTGCGTGGCCAACAACGTGTCCACCTATTGGTTTAACTGGATCTCCAAACATTATACTTGGATCAGATTGTACTTGATTTGTAAACAAAACTGTGCAGTTAAAGTAGTATGATATGTTCTTAAGGTGTGTCATTAAATGAGCGATTTGATTTTGCCGTTCAGCAAGAGTACCTCTTCCAAGATACTCTTCTCTGAACTGGCCTATTGCTCCGTCTAGTATAACTAATTTTGGTTTATGTTCTGTTAGTAATGGTGATAATGCATTTACTTTTCCCATCATTTGTTCTGTATTAGGACAGTAATAATAATGTAAATTACTTAAGTATTGCTTGGAGTCCTCTGTATCTATTGCATACCCCCTGGCCACTATGATTTCTGCTAGTCTCCTTGGCCTAAATGTATCTTCACAATCTATCCATACTATTTTATGTCCTTGAGATATTGCTTCAGCAGCTAACGTTAAACAGAACTGTGTCTTACCAGATCCAAATTCTCCGTATACTTCATACATACATTCTGGTCTTACCCCACCTCTTAGCAGTGTATCTACCTCTGTCTTTGTTCCTAATGTAAATAGTTTTTCTTGATACTCCATTAGTTCTAGTGTACCCATGTCAGGTTTTCTTATCATGTTGTTATCTTCTAGTATCTTTTTTGATTCTGTTACCCATACATTTGTTTTTACTTTAGCTACTCCTGTTATCTCTGATAATTCTTTTGCACCTCTTACACATACATCCACTAAGGATGTAACACCGAAATCAAATAGTTTCTTTGCTGTTATAGTACCCACTCCCCCCAGTTGTGACACTGTGAGATCTAGTTCTTCTTTCTCTTCTTTAACTTCTTTTGTTTTTACCATACTCATAACACCTTAATACATACCTACCATTTATACCTATGCCTTCCTGTAAGTTCCATTCTTATTCTTGAGTATTACTCCCTCTTTCTCCCATTGATTAAACCATTTAGTTGCATCTGTCTTGTCAAACTTTTCTGTCTTTACTAATTCTTTTGTGAATACCACCATGTATACATTCTGATTCTTTGAACCATCAGAACAACTATGCCATACAACATCTGCTGCCTTTTCTTTTGATAGTTTCTTTGTACTGAAACTTGTTATGTCAGATTGCATTGAGTTATCTGTCGTTAGATTTTTGTTGAATGAGATATAACTTTTACCAAGTAAATCAAATACGGCCTTTACATCATCTTCTGCTACTTTAGTTCTAAAGAATAGTTTTGCATGAGCCTGACTCATTCTTATTATAGCTTCAAGTTGTCTTATACCTACAGGTAAACTGTCTGCATCACTGCCTGACATCTCTCTCATCTTCTGATAAAATCTTTCTATCTTATGTGATACTTCATCATCTAGTGTTGGTTTTAATGCTCTAATGTAATTAAGGTAGGCCATCATATCTCTCTCACCCATGAACACATCACTTGCTTTTAATTCTCCACGAAATGTTTTTAATATATGTTGTGCCTTTGCTATGTCTTGAAGTGTATTAACTTTATCTGTTATTAACCACAGTATATCAAACCTTGAAAGTAGTGCTGGTGGTATGTTTATATTATCTGCTATTGTTAGGTCCTCATCATATCTACCATACTTTGGATTGGCTGCTGCCAGTATGGAACACTTTGCTTCTAATGTAAGATTAACTCCTGCCTTTGCAATAGAACAGGTACCCTGCTCCATCACTTCATGCATTGCACTTCTATCCTCTGTCTTCATTTTATCAAACTCATCTATACATACAAATCCCCTAGTATGTAGTGGTAATACTCCAGCCATTGGTATTAATGAATCATTTTCTTTTACCATTCCAATTGTTAGGCCAGCACCAGAACTTCCTTTACCACTGGTGTACTTTGATTTGAATGCAACTTTACTTGTAAATTTTAATATCTCTGACTTGGCCATTGATGGATCTCCAAACAATGCAACGTTAATCTCACTACGTTTCTGGCCAGGAACACCACTTGCTAGATATAATAAACAAGTTAGTTTAATATTCTCATGCCCATATATACTTGGTGCATATGAATCTACTATCTTATTAAGAAAGTCAGGTTCTTTACTCTTTTGTTTTAATGCTTTTACTTCTACGTCTAGTGGTTTTATTGCCTCTGTTTCTTCCAAGTCATTTATGTATATTATATCTATTATTATATCATGTTCATTCTTCTTTGGATCTATTACTGTTTTGAATATACCTGTTACTCTTTTCTTCTGACTTGGGAACACATCACCCACAAAACTACCATGTAGTTTACCTATAAATATCACTGGCATATTATGTTTGGCAGTTTCTATTGGTTCTTGCATCCATATGTTTTGTATGTAATCAGTCTTGATTGTGTTCTGTACCAACTGTGTTAATGCTTTACCACATCCACGACTGTTACATTTTGGCATCTTTAACTTCAAATCAGGATCACATTCAACAGTTTCAGAGTGGCCACATATATCACATGAGGCTGTTCCACTTTTAATATATGATTTTCTTTTATCTACTGCTATAACCTGACAATCAAAACATACTATGTTACTTTCATTATCTCTTGGATTTATATCTTGCATTGATATTGCTGGTTGACCTTGTGGTTCTATCTTTAGACCAGCAAATGCAGCCCTTGCATCAAATCCAACACATCTTAATTCTATTCTTTGCATTATTGCTTCCCTCACATATTTGAAGAAGTTACCTTTGTCTTGTTTGTATAGTTCAACAAACTCTGGTGCTGTAAAATCAAATGGTAAACTCATCTTAGGTGTTAGTACATCTATTACATCTGTGTATTCTTTCTTACTCAATATCTCTGACAGATCATCTATTATCCGTGATGATGTTTTTACTTCAGACATTTCTCCACCCTCTTATCTATTAGATTGTTTATCTCTGCTGTCTTTAATTGTATTTTTTTAAAGTCCTCAACACTCACAGTATTGATTAGTTTCTTCCACACCTCAACGTTAGATGATAATAATATATTCTCAAAGGCACATTCAAATACAGTTTGATTTCCTTTAAGATACTCTTCCACTATCAGTTTTATTGATTTACTGAATGAGGTACCCTCTGGTTTAACCCTCTTTAATTCCTGGAATATCTTATAGGCTTCAGGTGTTACTGATAAACATACTATTTCTGTCATGACATCTATACTATCAGTAGGAATATAAAGCTTTCCGTGAAACAGTTATTTAATTAATTAATTAATTATATAACTATTTTTCCAGTAGTAGCCTTTTTGGGGCACAGGTTGATTCAAATACTATGTGTGGTGATACGCCTAGTTTATTCATTTGCTCTTCCATATCTAAAGCTTTCTTATATTCTAACATTGTCTTAAGGTCCTTTCCATTCTTATTCCATATTAAATATACGAACATAGAGGCTGTTACTATCATTATGTATAAAAAGATATCCGTTTATAAATTATTTATATTAGAATTTTACCTGTCTAGTTGTCTCTTGTGATGATGCCTTCTCTTTTTCTACCTTCTTATATAAATCATATTTCTTCCTGTCTTCAGGTGAGTCAGTTAGATGATGTATACATGGATCTGCAAGACAATACTTGGCCTCACAACGGTCACAATATACCCATATCTTTTTAAATGCAGACTTAACTCTCTGCTCATAACCATATGCATCTTGATCTATTTTACCTTTAGCAACAGGCTTCTTGGCTGGTCTCCATTTACCATTAGGTAGTTGTTCCCAATTCATTTAGTCACAACACCACATGATTTACAAGTTGAAAACCCTTTTGAATTACCATCATTCTGGCCATACGTCCAAGTGAATCCATTGGTAGAACCACAAGACTTACAAGCACTTCTAAATTCTATGGTTGGTGGATCTCCCAGTGTTGGTGTCATCTTCTTCTCTCCATATCCCATCTACCAGTTCCACTCTTACTCTTTCTATTTAACCATGAATTAAGATAGTATCCTATTGTTATACCACCAATAAGATAACACATACACATTATATGCCAGAACAATCCATCATCCATCTACTACCACACTCTTTTTCCTATGATTAAGTCTAGGCTTCATGGCCAGTTTACCATGACAACATGGACATCTATTATCTTTATAGAATATTCCATGTCTAATCCATATCTCACACTTTCTACATCTACTATGTGATGCAAATGGTTCTCTCCAGTTATCTGGTTTCTCAGTAGTTAATAAATAATTTGTAGTACAATATTCTTTACAGCTCCATAATCCCATACATAATATAGAAAAAAAAAGTTATATAAAGGTTTCCCTTTATACTGTGGCTGCATTAGGTTCAAACGCTGATAAGGATATTAGAGTCCTGTTGCTCCCCAGAGCAGGTTTCTCTACAACCCAAACGTTTAAACCATCAGATGCGTCCTTCTCAAGTGTCTTTTCCACTGCTCCTTTCCACCAATCAGATTTTGATTGGCCTACTACTGCTTTAGCAAAAGAGTAATACTCTCCTTCTTTAGCATGGATCAATGCACACTCTGCTCCAACTGAATCAACCATCTTTGTCTCAAAACCTGTTACGGTAAAGTGATCTCCAGGATGAATCGGTTGGCCTTTCGTGTCCGAGCTTGGCTTTATGTCAAGCACTTCTGAAACGTTCATACAATACTATGAAACAGTTAGTATATTAACTCTTTGGTTCTCTGATTGCACAGATTGCTAATATCTGATCTGTGAGTTTACTTCTTATCTGTCCAAATGTCTGCGACTCTGTGTTTAATTCTGGATACATACTTATTGCCATGTGATGTGCTACAACCATAGTCTGTTGTACCATTTCTGCACAAGCCTTGATACCGTCAGGTACTTCTACATCTGGTAATACAAATTTTATATCTTCTCTTTTATATGTACTTGCTGGATTAAACGATGATTGAAATGTCTTTGTAAGGTTTCCACCTTGCTCATTGTAGCACCCTTCGTCTACACATATAGCTTTTGGTTCCTTCTGATAGAATAAAGGATTACCAACTTCCCAATCTGATCCACAAATCTTACACATACCTGCATATTTAGCAGTGATCTTACTACCCATAACAATCATTATAAACAGTTAGTATATAAACCTTTATATGAGTTGGATGTTCATAGGTATATTAATACTATTTCTGTTTTTAATAAGCTTTGGTATTCAATCTGCTTTTGGAGATAAATATGGAACGTTAGGAATAAGACACTCAGATAATCCAGTAGTGTGTATATTTGAACCAGACATATTATATACAGATAAGGGTGAAGATATAATAAACGCAGCATATGCTTCGATAAGCTTATGGCAGGAAGAATTATTCAAACATTCGCCTGATGGTAATTGGAGATTTCTTGTGGTAACAATACCATTAGAGGACCATAAATATAAACTGATATCACAGTTTCCTGTGTGTACTGTACTGATTGCGTTTGAATATACAAATGAGGAAACCAGAAGCCTTGGATATACATACCTAGATTTCTCAAAGTCATACCACAAGTACGCCTACATAACATTGTTTACACATGACCTGAAAATAACTCATCATTATGATGTCAGTGATGGTGGTGGAGAACAATCATATGTTAAAAGTACTTTTGAAATAAAACCATTTAGTGTGGTAGCATTACAGAATATTATGACTCATGAATTTGGCCATGCTTTAGGGCTAGGGCATTATAAGATAACAGATTATCCTATTTATACTAGTGATAGGCCTTGGGTTGATGCATCTATCATGTATTATTCTATTAACCCATCAGATAATGAGGTAGCCAAGCCAAAATATGTAGACATCAAAATGGTGGAGACTATATATAAGGAAGATGGATTCGGTGGAAGTGTATCACCACCTCTCAAAGTGGGGTATTATACTGCTGGAGATTCAGAAATCTGTACCCATAAATGCAATATCTTTAGACAGTAAGATTTATATATATTAACATTTAATACCATGATATGGCAAGACGCAAGGCTGGTAGTTCACATACCACAATTTCAATAACTTGGGAAGATAAAGAATTGTTTAGAAGATTTGCTAAACTGGTAAAGAAGACCAGAAATGGAGAGATGTACGAAAGTGACTCTGCTGTATTCCATAAAATATTAGAGGAGTATATGAAAGACCGTCAAGGAACTGATGCACATTCAACGTATCCTACTAAGGACGATTAGCAGTATAATTTTTTCTACAAGTATTACCACAATAAATTCTTTGTCTACCTTTATATCTTGGAGGAAGAATTGAACCACACTCGATACACTTAAATATCTTATCCCTTCTCATTGTGTAAGAGTATATATACTAAATATATAAACGTTTCTAATCTAAGTCTGTGTGTTCACAGTCACAATCTTCACAATCACAGATGTCATCAGGACACCCACAATTACATTCACATTCAATGTCACTCATCTTCAGTGTCTTTGTCTTCTTTCTTAGGAGGGTGTGCTTGTTTTGAAGCAGAGTAATTAATTCCAAAAGTACTTACATTATAGTCTGGTACCCCTGTCATACCTGATTTTTTATCTCCATATTTTTGATCTGTACCTGGCTCTCCACTATGTGGTCCATAAATACTATCAAATCCATTTTTCTTTTTACCTGTTGCTGGATCAAAGTTTGCTTGATTTTTAAATTGTTCTGCTTTAGGATCATGTGTCTGTCCTTCATAGTCTTCCTCTGCATCTAGTGGTTCTTCTATTGTTGAGACTCCACCTAGCATTGGTTCAGATCCATGTTGTAATTCTACATCTGATTTAACTTCTTGGTTTTGTCCGAATCTTGCATTATTTCCTACGCCTTCTGTATTACCAGTGACTTCTCTCTTCTCTTTTACATCTGCATCATACTGTGTATTCTGTTGACTGCCAGTTCTACTATGGTCTTGTGATTCTGCATCCTTTGATGTACCTGGTTCATATGTCCATCCAGTTTTACTTAATAATTGTTTAATTTCTACTGGGAGGTCAGCCCATTTCTTCATTATGAATCTTGGTGATGGTGCATGAATTTCATGCAGTGCCTCATATCTTTCTGTACTATCCATGTCATCCCATGTCTTATTTAATATTATATCCTTAACAAAAAATGTGTCGTTTATATGGATGTCTGAAAAACTTCCATCTTCTTTAAAAACTTGTATATAACTATTACCCATCTTTGCAACAATGCCTCTGTCTTCTTTTCCATTGACATAGAAGTGTATGTCGTCTCCAACTTTGGTGTGTGTTATCTTATTCATATCTGTTTTCCTCTTACTGTTACTTTCTTGTGATCGTATATAAGTTTCGCTATCTCGGTTAGATGTATCAGTTCCTGATCTACCATGATCTGTTTCTCCTACATCTTGTGTAAATGCAGTGTCTAAATTACCATATCCCTGCTCTTTTCCTACATTACTGTTCAAGTTTTCAATTGGATCTCCAAATATACTTGGTTTAACCTCTGGTCCAGGAGTAGTTCTTGATGATTCTGGTATTATTCTCTCAGTTCCCTCTGGTGTCTTTTCAATCTCTTCTTTTATACCTTCAATCTCTTCATCTGGCTCTGAATCTGCTGATCTAAATGTTGGTCTTGGGTGTAACCACCTTTCTAATTCATCACGTCCTACTTCATCTGCATCCTGTGATCCTATTGGTATGAATATATCTCTTCCAGCAGTAGACTCCCATTTTCCAGCCTCTCCAGTAGCTGGACTCCTAATAGGAGGATGTTGCCATGGTTTCTTTACAGGTCTTGCCATATATATTCAACCATATAATCATTTATAAAGTTAACCGAACATAGCATTCTTTATTCCCTTTCCAACATCTAATAAATACCATCCATCTCCTGATGCTACGGCCTTACAGGCGAGCACTAAACTGTCTGGGTAGTCGTCATGCTCATCCGATTTTATTTTCATTATTCCTGTCTCTGTATATTCTCTTCTTAGATAGGATAATTGGTATACTAATTTGTTTATATTCTTCAGTTTTATCTTATGGTTTTCAAATAATAGTCTCAGATTCTTATACATATCAGCCTTTTCTTG
>Ga0310121_10001482_pt1 | contig 23947 bp, 25 predicted proteins | sample CB27_Tmax_986_MG_FD_203504 | JGI IMG/M metagenome (GOLD analysis project Ga0310121, IMG submission 203504) | Marine microbial communities from Western Arctic Ocean, Canada - CB27_Tmax_986 | ecosystem: Environmental > Aquatic > Marine > Oceanic | place: Canada: Western Arctic Ocean | collected...
CTGTGCGGGGCCCTCGACGCGGTGCGCTACGCGGTGACCCGGCTGAGCGAACGCGTCGAGTCGCAAACCGGCCGGCCGGCGGTCGATCTGTCGGAGGTCTTCGCCACTCCCCCGCCGGCTAACGGTCAACAGGCACCGCTGCCACCGGCTTCCGCCTTCTTTCTTGACGAGCAGTTCGCCAGCCATCGGTAGACGCCGGCGCCGGTCTCCCAGCGGAGCCGCGAGGAAGGGTCGGTTGCCGTGCCGCCTACCCCTGGGATGCCGCTGCGCCCGCTGGCTCCTGCAAAGTGAGACAGTGCAGCGTGCCCAGGCCAAGGACCAGGTCGACCGCATGCAGGCCAACCACCTCGCGATCGGAGAACAGCGTTGCCAACCGGTTGAGCGCAACCCGGTCGGCCACGTCGTTGAAAGTCGGCACGAGCACCTGCCCGTTGGCCACATAGAAATTAAGGTAGCTGGCTGGAAGCCGCTGGTTTCCGAACCAACGCGGTCTTGGCATCGGAATCGGAACCACGGTCAGCCGCCGACCCCTCACCTGGACCCGCCGCAACCGACGAAGGTTCTCGGCGAGCGGCGCGTGATTGACGTCACCGGGATCAGACTCGACCGCCGCCACGACGGTATTCGGAGCGACAAACCTGGCGATATCGTCGACATGGCCGTGTGTATCGTCGCCGGCAATACCGCTCCCGAGCCAGATGACCGTGTCCACGCCGAGCTGGTCGTGGAGCGCGCGTTCAGTACCAGCTCGTCCCAGTCCAGGGTTCCGTGCCTGCACCACCGGATCCAGCAGGCACTCCTCCGTCGTCAGGGCTGCACCCTCGCCGTCGACATCGATGCTGCCCCCTTCGAGCACAATCGGACGCCCCTCGCGAGTGCGAGCACTGTACCGCCGCATCCGCCGGGCTGCGGCAATAAGCGTCGGTAGCCGGTTGTCCTGTGACCAGTCGGCATATTTCGCCCAGGCGTTGAAACGCCATTGCACCAGCGCGACCTCGGATTCGCCCTCCTTGTTGCCCCCACGCGCCACGAAGGTCGGTCCGGCGTCCCGGATCCAGGATCGGTTCGTCGGAAACCGGTAACGCTCGACCCGGTCGAGGTTGACGCCGGCCTTGGACAGGCGTCCGAGCGCGCGCCGCTCCTCAGCAGCGGTCCCGAACACGATGGCGACCCGCTCGCCCCTGGTCAGTTGTCGGACCAGCTCCACGTAGCACCACCGAACCGTTTCGAGCTTCCCCGGCCAGTCGGTACGATTGGACGGCCAGATGATCCAGGTCGCACGATGCGGGGCCCACTCGGCCGGCATTACGAACCGGTCCTCCGCCGGGGTGACGGGCCACGCGCCGGAACGGTGACGTGAGCCCTGGCGTGCAGATTCGAGGCAACGAGTCATCGGTCGTCGTCCGACGGCCTGGGACCCCCGGTCGACCCATCGAGCAGTCTGGACGACAGCCCGTCGTAGCTGTCGACCCGCCGGTCGCGCAGAAAAGGCCACCCGCGCCGCTGGCGCTCGATCCGCCGACGGTCACACACGGCGAGCACGACCTCGTCCCGATCCACTGAGCCGACCTTCAGAACCTGGCCCGACGGATCGCAGACGAAGGATTGGCCCCAGAAATCGAGTCCGCCGTCCGGCGGTCCCTCGTGTCCCACACGGTTGACAACAGCGACGAAAACGCCGTTCGCGATGGCATGTGCCCGCTGGATGGTGCGCCACGCATCGTGCTGCGCCGCTCCCTCGGCTGCGCGCTCGGAGGGATGCCAGCCAATGGCGCTCGGATAGACCAGTAACTCGGCGCCCGCAAGCGCGCTCAACCGCGCTGCCTCTGGAAACCACTGGTCCCAGCAGATCAGCGTGCCGATACGTGCGAAGCGGGTCTCGAAGACCGGATAGCCCAGGTCGCCCGGGGTGAAATAAAACTTCTCGTGGTAGAGCGGATCGTCCGGAACATGTGCCTTGCGGTAGCGCCCCAGCAGGACACCATCGGCATCGACCACGACAAGACTGTTGTGATAAACGCCAGGCTCACGCCTCTCGAAGATGGGCACCACCAGCACGACACCCAGGTCGCCAGCCAGGGCGGCGAACCGGGCGGTGGTGGGCCCAGGGATCGGCTCGGCGAGCTCAAAACAGGTGGGGTCCTCGCGCTGACAGAAATAGCGAGACGCAAAGAGCTCTTGCAGGCAGATAACCTGCGCGCCTTGATCGGCGGCCTTCCCGATGAGGGTCGATGCGGTGTCGAGGTTAGTCGAGACGGCCTCGCCGCAGGCCATCTGTACCAGGCCGACTGTGAACTCGGCGATTCCCGCCCCGGCGTCGGACATGCTGTATGCGCGCGGCGATGATCCAGCGACTAAAGCAGCGCCAGGTTCTCGGATACCACAAGATCCCGCGCTAGGTTCGCGCCGCGCTGCTCGCTTGGCCGGCTCACCCGCCGGCCCGTGACGACGGCATACGCGGCATTGATCTCGACGGCCATCGACGCCACACGGGGCGTTACGATTTCGACTCCAACGCCTCGTGTTTGCCGATCACAAAGACGTTCCGGGTGGAGCATCCCGGCGGGGCGGCGTTGCGCCAGATCGCCCCTGACCCGATGTGCTCGCTCGACACGTCCTGCCAGCCGAGCGTCGCGAGCCGGTAGTGTAGTCGAGACGTGTACCGGACACACCGCTAACCATCTGTCCGCAGTGCCTGGAGCTCACGATCGGCGTCGGCGAAGTAGAGCGAGGCTGGGAACTCGTCCATCACCCGCTGGAAAACCGCCTGGGCCTCGGCCAACCGGCCAGCGAGCCCGTAGGCTTGCCCCAGCCGCATCAGAACGCCATCGACCGGGAGGTCCGTGACCGCGTCCGGGCCCGACAATTGCGCCAGCAACCCTATCGCCTCGTCGTACGCGCCACTCGCGATCTGCACATCGGCCAGCCCCAGGGTGGCCATACGGCCATAAAGCCCGCCCCCATCTTGCACGATCACCTGCCGGTACTGGTCGGCCGCCTCGTCGTGACGTCCGAGTGCCGCCATCGCCGCGGCAGCTCGATACCTGGCGGTGATGCCGGACTCGGTACTCGGATAGGCGTCGGCGACCTCGACGAGCTTCGGCAGCGCCGCCGACAGCTTCGCCTCGATCGTCTGGTAGCTGCCTGGCGGTTGGACGAAGTCGGCCGGTTCGTCGGCAGGTGCAGGTACCACCGGTGCATCCGCCAGCGCCAGTGCGTCGGCCAGCAGCACTCCCGCCTGGGACGTCGTCCGACTCGACCACCATGAATAGCCGGCGAACAGAAGAAGGGCACTGAGCCCGATCGCCGCACCGAACATCAGCGTACCGCCCCACTTCCTGACCTGCGTCTGCAGCCTCGCGATCGCGACCGCGAACGTGTTTTCCTTCAGGTGATGTCGCTCGCTGCGCTTCATGAATCTCTTCTCGTATCTCTCTTTAACTGTCCCAACCGCAAGAGTGTACCAAAGAACGCCGCGACGGTCGCCGCGGCTCCGCCGCCCGAAATCGCCCGGATGGGAACGATACGCGAGCCCGGACTCAAACCCGGCCACCGCTTAGGAGGCGACGGTGAGTTACAAACCCTGTGCTCTGCCCAATGTTTCCTGGCCTTCTTGTTTCTAGAATACCGGACTTATGGATCCTAAACCCCACGTGCCCTGAAAATTATTGCACAAACGTTGCGCACAGCTCGTCAGGCCCAGATGAAGCTCGTCATCAGATGTCCGGCGATCGAAGTCAAGCGCTGGCCGAAGAACTGCACACATGGATCCCCATTATCATCCCAACCTGTCGACTGCTGGCGTCAGGCATCCAAGATGGGCTCGGTGGGGTGACATTATCAAAGCATCGTCTAAATTCGGTAGAAGCTCGCATCTTCGCACTCTCAGACCGCCCCACCGCTGACGACCCGAGAGAGTTGGTGACCGGTTCACTAGCTGAGGGACGCGTTATGTGTATTCTTATGAGTTATGTGTCTTTTCGGGAACTTCTCTTTAGCGACCGCCCTGTCATGGGGCACCATGTTTGTCAGACTGATGTTCGTTGTCTGTGACCTGCGCCCCGCGACCGTGCCAATTGTTAAGAGATGGCGAGCCGAATAAGAGGGCAACTTCCAAGTCGCCTGGAACAGGCCCTTCAGGGAGAGACGCAGACTCCTCTGAACCCTATTTTTGTGCGAGACAGGGGTGGTGCGCGTGCCCGGATTCGAACCGGGGGCCTACCGCTTAGGAGGCGGTCGCTCTATCCAGCTGAGCTACACGCGCGTGTCTGAGTCAACCCTCGACACTGTAATGTCTCACGGAAAATCAACACAAAAGCCATAGTTATCAGGACGACAGCGTCCCAGGCGGCGGAAGGTTGTCGCGAGTCCGACCATAAATCCATGCTTCGAGAGCGCCAGAATCTGCAAGTCGCGCCCCGCTGTTGAAGCCGCGTGGACAGCCAGGATTGATACAAACGAACGCCGACTATGGCCAACCGAGCCATGAGCCCAGATTTCACCTTAGATCTCGTGGACCACGTCTTCGACCTTCACGGCACGCAACCAGTATTTTGGACATTGACCGACGACGTCAGTCGGTCTGTTCATAAAAGGAGATAGCAATCCACAAGTCATAATCGCGCATCCAGACCGCTGCATCGTTTCTCCAGCTTGCTGAACATTTTCCCCTGGTAGATAGTGCCAAACGTGTGCGCAGGATTGGCACGTAGCCCTTTCGGTGCCTCCTGGATTGTGACGCAGAACGGAGACGTCTTCGTGGTGCTCCTGCTTTGTCTTGCCGCTGCCGGCCACACCGATCGGTGCACTCACAAGCAGTTCATTCCCATCCCGCAGCGCTGCAGGCCGCTCTGACCGGCTAGGGCTGGACGGTTTCGTGACTACCCACGACGGCAGCGTCCCGATAGCAGTCGTATCCCCACCGCTGGACGAGATGGTAAGCCATGCCCCTTACGGCTTGCAGATCCCACACGATCGATTCGAGGTTGGTCCGTAGGATCGACGATCCCGACACCCACGGGATCCGTTGAGGCAGCTGAGACGCCGGCCTGGAAAAAGCGGCTGTTCCAGCCCACGGTCAACGTACTGACGACCTTGGGGGCGGCCGACTACACCGCCCCGTAGGCGAGCATCGCATCTGCCACCTTCACGAACCCGGCAATGTTGGCGCCGTTCACGTAGTTCACGCCGCCCTTGCCATCGTCGCCATACTCGCAGCACTTTTCGTGGATCTCCGACATGATGTCCCGGATTCGCGGGTGCACCTCCGCGCGCGACCAGCTCATGCGCAACGCGTTCTGACTCTGCTCAAGCCCGGACACCGCGACGCCGCCGGCGTTCGCCGCCTTCCCTGGGGCGAACAGCACCCCGGGCCGCCAGAAACGCCTCGGTTGCCTCGAACGTGCAAGGCATGTTGGCCCCCACAGCCACGGCCTTAACATTGTTCCTGACCAGGGCGGCCGCCGCCTCAGCGTTGATCTCGTTCTACGTCGCGCACGGCAGGGCGACGTCGCAGGGCACCTCCCAGGGGAGCTCTGCCTTGCGATACTTACAACCGTACTGCTCCGCATATTCGGCGATGCGTCCACGCCGCACCTCCTTCAGTTCCTTGACGAACGCCAGCTTGTCCTGGTCGATCCCGTCCGGATCGTGGATAAATCCGCCCGAGTCCGAAAACGTCACGACCTTTCCTCCGAGATCAAGCGCCTTCTCCACGGTATAGATCGCGACGTTTCCAGATCCAGAGACGACACAGGTCTTTCCGTAGAGCCCGTCTCCCCGATGAGCAAGCATGTTCTGAACGAAATAGACGCAACCATAACCGGTCGCCTCGGTGCGCACCAGGCTGCCACCGAACGCCAGCCCCTTACCAGTCATCATGCCAGTGAAGCGGTTATTGATCCGCTTGTACTGCCAGAAAAGGCAGAAGGTTTCACGCGCTCCGACCCAGATGTCTCCGGCCGGGATGTCCACATCCTCGCCGATGTGCCGCGCCAGCTCGATCATCATCGAGTGGCAAAAGCGCATGACCTCAGCGTCGCTCTTCCGTCTAGGGTTGAAGTCGGATCCACCCTTGGCGCCCCCATCGGGAGCCCGGTCAGGCTGTTCTTGAACGTCTGCTCGAACCCGAGGAACTTCAGAATCGACAGCGTGACGTTCCGGTGAAAACGGAGTCCTCCCTTATAGGGGCCGATCGCGTTGTTGAACTGCACCCGGTAGGCGCGATTCGTCCGGATGTTGTTGTCATCGTCGAGCCAGCACACGCGGAAGATAATGACGCGACCACCTCCCGCACCGCCTGGTGGAACTCACGCTCGCCAGGGGTCCGGCGAGCCAGTCCGCGCCTGAAACCGTCGAGCTCGAGTTCGGCCATTCGCACGAGTCCTCAGGGTCCTAAAGCACCATCACCAACTAGCGCGTAGCCGCTGCGCCTCGTTTAGACGCTGCAGCTCATGTCTTCGCCACAGCACATCGGCGACTTGACCTTGCCATGGCCGTCGGGGCATTTCGCGATATCAACGGAGCTGCCGTTCTCGAGCTGCAGCTTGTCGTGCACCAGCTCCTTCTCACACTTGCCGCAGGTCATGGTACCGACGCTCATTCCGCATTTCGGACAGGTGTAAATCGCCACTATGGTCTCCTCTCGAGGTGACTGGGTCCGCCCGCCTGGTGATCGATCCACCGGACTTCGGCACCACGCCGATGGGACTGCCTCAGCCGGTCGGATTCTATCATCGGCGGAAAGGGGCGGAAACGAGACGCCGATCTACATCGGTCCGAGGTGCTCCCTGCCGTCGGTATTCTGCTGCACCTGGCCTACGCTTAACCAGGTTCTCCCCCACCCCGCTCGCTCGACGTGGAACCGGTCAGCTCGCTCAGCGAGCGCGAGATGCGAACGTAATCCTCGTATCGACGCTGATACCGCCCAAGCTTCTCCCGCTCCAGGGCCTCGAGGACTCTCCGCGATGCAGCATCGGTAGACGGCCCATTCTCTGTTTCGAGGATCTCGACCTGCTGTCGGTGCTCCGCGTCTTGATTTACTTCCCATTCCAGCCAGTCGGCGGTCCACCTGGCATGAGCAGCCTCAACCTCTCTCGGGCCGAACGGAAACCGACCAGGTCCGTCCTGCTCGATCGCCGCGAACGACTCGGGGAACGCCATGCGCGCCGCCTGAGCGACCGGATACCAGGCCAGCAGGACACGGGGATCGGATCGGGCCCGCTCGACCACTGGGCCAAAAGTGGCGAGCAGCTCGAGAACCTGCGCATCCCTGCGCCGCCCGCGGAGCGTCGTCACGACGAGCAGACCGACCACGATACAGATTGCGGCAAGCACCGCGAAAGTGAGAACCGTGATTGGAAGAGATTCTGGCATTCCGGTACCTGGCAAGCACGAGTCTGACCTGCCCACTCACGCGCTGGCCCGAGACTCCTGTGCTTCTTCGTCGTGCCCGGTCGGGGCCGTGTGGCACCGATCTCGGCGGTCCTTGACACACAGCACAACCGTGCGATCCTTGCCACCAGTCACGTTTTGTACCGCAGCGCGACGAACAACGCCTCGTCCCCCAACCGCGCCCGACCGTGCAGAAACTCCAGCTCGACCAAGAACGCCAGGCCCGCGACCTCCCCACCGGTCTGCTTCACTAGGTCTACGGCGGCACGCGCGGTGCCGCCCGTCGCCAGCAGATCGTCGACGATGAGCACGCGCTGCCCTGGCTCGATCGCGTCACGGTGGATCTCGAGCGCATCGGACCCGTACTCCAGATCGTAGGACTGCTGGAACGTATGGGACGGCAGTTTTCCAGGCTTACGCACGGGGACGAACCCGGTACGCAGGCGGTCGGCAACCGCCGCGCCTAGGATGAACCCCCGACTCTCGATACCCACCACCAGATCGATCTTCTGGTCCCGGAACGGCTCGGTCAGCCCGTCGAGCAGCTCGGCCAGCCCTACCGGGTCACGAAGGAGCGTGGTGATGTCGTAGAAGAGAATTCCTGGCTTCGGAAAGTCCGGTACGTGTCGGATCTTCGATTTCAGGTGCTCCATGCCGGCTACCTCATCCCTCTGGCGCGCTGACGAGCTCATGCGATGTCGATGCTGAAGGCCGGTGGCCGCCCCTCGGGCACCAACTGACCAACTCCCACGTGAGCGACAATTGACTGGGGTGGCCCCTGATGGAGTGCGCGTTCGAACCGATCGAGTCCGGTCTGGTCTCCCTCAGCCTGCACTTCGACGCGCCCGTCTTGCAAGTTGCGGACGAAGCCCCCGAGACCCTCTCGCTCAGCGACAGTCTGGACGAAGAACCGATACCCAACCCCTTGAACGAGCCCGGAGATAACATATCGTCTCGCGACCACCACTGCTTCCCTCCACCCCACGCAACCACCAGCGAGCTCGATCACAAGATTATATCTGACCGCTTCTCACGAAGCTGATTCCTGCTCAGCCGAATGCTACCGGTAGCCCCAGCCTCGTACCGTGCCTGCCGTATCGCGCGCCGGCAATTCCGTCAAGACATGTGTGTAACAGGCTACTAGAATACCGACATACCCATGCCAGCACCGCCCAAAGCCGTGCCCGTCCGAATCGGTATCGACCTGGGTGGGACGAAGATTGAAGCCGCCGCCATTTCGCCCGATGGGGTCATCCTTGCCCGGTACCGCGAGCCGACACCAAGTGGGGACTATACGCGCACGCTGACGGCAATAGCCGACCTGGTCGAGCGGTTGGAACGCCGCGCGGGACCGGCGGCGTCGGTTGGAGTCGGCATGCCGGGGACCTCTCACCCGCGACGGGACTGGTAAAAAACGCGAACTCGGTCTGGCTCGTTGGTCGTCGGCTAGGCGACGACCTGCAAGGCCTACTCGACCGGCCGGTCCGTTTCGAGAACGACGCGAACTGTTTCGCGCTGTCAGAGGCTCGGGACGGCGCCGGGCAAGGACACCGGCTGGTGTTCGGCGTGATACTTGGCACCGGAACAGGCGGTGGCATCATAGTCGACGGGCAGGTCTGGACCGGCCTGAACGGAATCGGCGGTGAGTGGGGGCACAATCCGCTGCCTTGGCCGTCGCCTGCAGAGTTTCCGGGGCCGCGCTGCTACTGCGGTAAGACTGGCTGCATCGAAACCTTCCTATCAGGGCCCGGTCTCGCGGCCGATCACGAGCAGGTCACCGGTCAGCGGCAGGAGCCGGCCATGATCGTGGCCGCCGCGACCGCCGGCGACCCGGCCGCCGAGGCGACACTCGTCCGCTACGAGGACCGACTGGCGCGATCACTCGCCGGTCTCATCAATGTGCTCGACCCTGAGGTCATCGTACTTGGCGGTGGTCTGTCGAATCTCGAACGGCTCTATGTAGCTGTCCCCATCTGTGGGATGCGTATGTCTTCTCTGGCCAGGTTGCCTCCACCCTGGTACCGCCCGTTTATGGCGACTCCAGTGGCGTGCGTGGCGCAGCCTGGCTTTGGGACACCGGGTGATAGAATCAAAGTGGTCCGAAGTTACGAATACCGAACCACGGAGGAAGCCCTGGCCTATGTGCTCCGCCTTCTGGAGCGTGCAGGGGTGGATGTCTGGTGTACTGGGAACAGTCCATCTTCACCGCTGTTCGAAGCGGACAAGCTCAGTCGGCGACCTCGTGATCGCCGGTGGTACAAGATGTGGACCATGTCGCGCACGACACTCAACACCAGGGCAGCGCTAGACCACGCGATTGCCGAGTTGCTTGACCTACCCTACAGTTTCTGGCGCACGGTGGTAACCGAGCGCTCGTCGTTCTCCCGACCGTTGCCCACAGGTTCAGGCCGTCTCGATGTCGATGCGAGTTGGCACGCAGGTAGTCACAACATTCAGGTCACGATCGCCATCAAGCGGGGCTGGCGACGCCGTGTCAGCGACGGCTTCATCATTACCCCGACGAACAAGTTCCGCTAGGCGCCGCTCCTTGAGCGATTTTCGGCGGAGCTCGGGCCGACCGGGACCGTCCACGCTGGGGAACTGGATGCAACTCTCACACGGCGATGCAGATGATCGACAAGGGGAATCTGGACCTGGATTCGTCGAGCGTCTCAGCGCGGAAGATCCCAATAGACAGCGTTCGGTTCCTGCAGAATTTCGGAAGTGGAAACACGTTTCTGGGCATACAGGCAGGCAACTTCACAATGACGGGAACGAACAACACAGCTGTGGGTGAGGATCGCGCTTCAGAGCGTTACGGCCGGCGATGATAACACCGCGCCCGGCCACGCGGCCGGGCCGAATTAGGCGACGGGCAGCGACAACATCTACATCGACCACGCCGGGGTCGCGGCCGAGAACGACACGTCGCGCATCGGAAACGACGACTAGACCAGGACGTTCATCTCCAGCATTCGCAGGGTGACCACAGTGACCGCCGACGCAATTACCGTGCTAATTGACTCGAACGGTCAGTTCGGCACGCTCTCGTCGTCCCTGTGCTACGAGGACGTCCGGGAGATGGGTATCCAGAGCGCGGACCTGATGCGGCTACGCGCGGTGACGTTTCGGTACAAGCAGGTTGTGAACCCGATGCTGCTGAACGAGGTGCAGAAGCAGCACCGGCAGATTGCAGACCACACGGCTCGACGAGCCGAGCTCGGGTAACTCCTGGGCCAGACGATCTAGACTCGGCGGAGTCTGCACGGCCGCCGACCGACGACCCGACGTTCGCCGAAGTCGTGCTGGCACCGAACTGGTGGATCTGGCACGAAAAATACTAAAGAATCGGCGTCTATGGAACGAGATGAGCTTGCGACCTGCTCGTGTTCCGGCGGGAAGAAAGTGGTCGGGGCGAGAGGATTTGAACCTCCGACCCCTCGGTCCCGAACCGAGTGCTCTACCAGGCTGAGCCACGCCCCGACATAAGACGCTATTCTACCCCAGCGGGGGTCTCGACGGTCAGCGGGTCCACCGCACCCAGCGGGACCTGCGGCGGCGCCTTAGCCGCCGGCTGCCCCGGTCGGTAGCATACGACCGAACCCGCCCCGAGTGTCGCCGTCGGCTTGGGTAAAAGGCAAGCGGGACAGTATCATCGATCCAGGTGTCGATCACCACTCCCACCGCCAGTCCGTTCGACGCCGTCCTGCTGATCAGCTTCGGCGGGCCGCAGGGCCTCGACGACATTCGCCCATTCCTGGCAAACGTGTTGCGAGGACGACGCGTCCAGCCTGCCCGAATCGAGGAAGTAGCCCATCACTACGAGCTCTTCGACGGCGTCTCTCCGATCACAGAGTTGACCCTCCGGCAGGCGGCCGGTCTACGGCAGCGCCTCGAGCGCGACGGTCCTGCGCTGGCGGTCTATGTGGGCATGCGCAACTGGCATCCCTATCTGGTCAACACGCTTCGTGAGATGGCTGGTGCGGGTGTCCGCCGCGCCGTTGGGCTCATTCTGGCACCGCACCGTTCCTACTCGAGCTGCGACCAGTACCGCCGCAATGTGGTTGCCGCCCGCCGCGAGATCCGAGGCGAGGGGATGGCGGACGTCGATGTCACCTATGTCGGGGACTGGCACACGCACGAAGGATTTATCAGCGCCTGTGCTACACGTATCGCATCGGCGCGCCAGGCCCTCCCGAAGACCGCACGGGACCGGGCGCGAGTCCTGTTCACAGCCCACAGCATCCCTGTCAGCATGGCCGAGGGCAGCCGGTACCAGCGCCAGCTCCAGGAATCGGCCCAGCTCGTCGCCGAGCGGCTGGACCTCGTCGACTGGGAACTGGTGTTCCAGAGCCGAAGCGGCCGTCCCGAGGATCCCTGGCTGGAGCCGGATATTTGCGACTACCTGCGCGCCGAGGGTAGGCGCGGACTCGAGGCTGCAGTGATCTGCCCGATCGGCTTCGTGGCCGACCACGTGGAGGTGCTCTACGACCTCGATCACGAAGCCGCCGCGGTATGCGCGGACGTCGGGATCGCAATGCAGCGGGCGGCAGCGGTCAACGACGACCCACAGTTTCTCGACCTGCTAGCCGACGTCGTCCGCGCCGCCGTCAACCGTTACCGTCGCGGTCGCCCGCTTCCGATCTGCCCAGAAACAGAAGTCTTCAGCGCGTGATCGCCCGTCGCGGTGCGGACGATCACGCGTATGGATCCCATCTAATCCGTACTAGCCGGTAATCGCTTCATTCGCGCAGTGCGTGTCGAACGCCTCAGTCAGCTGCGCCGCGATGGTCGCGGCTTCCTGGTTCTCGATCTGATGCCGTTCCATCATGAAGATAAGCTTGCCATCCTTAAACAACGCGATCGACGGTGACGAGGGTGGATATCCGGTGAAATATCCTCGGGCTCTTTCGGTGGCTTCGATGTCCGCTCCGGCGAACACCGTCGTGACCTGGTCGGGTTTCACCTTGTGCTGGAGCGCCAGGGCGACTCCGGGTCGCGCCTTTCCAGCGGCGCAGCCACATACTGAGTTGACAACGACCATCGTCGTGCCCGGTGTCTGGGTGACCGCTACCTCGACCTCCCCCGCCGTCCGCAGCTCACGTACGCCGAACCGAGTCAGCTCCTCGCGCATCGGCGCGATCATGAATTCTGGATACACAGTGACATACTCCTTTCCATTTCCATTCGATCCCGATCCCAGGGTAGCATACGACATGTAGATGCCGACGCCACTCCACTGCCGGTGATGTCGCGTCGCCGCGCACTGACACAGCATCTCGCGAAGCCCTTCGGCTCGCTCCTGGTTCTCGATTTCCGGCTACTGGTGTCTTTCTAACCGGGCGGTTAAGTCGGCGCGCGGAGACTGGCAGCAGCGATCCGTCTATTGAACGCGACCAACAGGGCCAGGGCGAATCCCCACTGTAACAGGCATGTGCCGAGCGAGAACGTACGGATCGGGTGCCACCATTCGCTCGGGTTGATCACAGCGACGGCCTGATAGATCCACCACCCGAACATGACGGTGAACTCCGCCGGCACGAGGTAGCTGAGTACCCACTCGTACCCCGAACCAAGGTGCACCTCGTTCCCCGGTACGTTGACCAGCTCCTCTCTGAATCGCCGCACACCGAAGCGCGTGGCACCCAGCGCCACGAACAACCCGCTGATCATCAGCGCCAGTCCCCAGACCCAATCCTGGTTCTCGAAGATCGTCAGACTCACCGCTGACGGCGCGCCGCCCACTATCGTCGCAGCCGCGACCCATCGCACGGCGGTCACACGTGCCATCCCACCGTCCATCAGGATCCGGGTGGCCAGCTCGATCATCGCGATCAACGATGACAGCGCAGCACAGAAGAGCGCCAAGAAGAACAGTGGCAGAATTACGTCACCCCACGGCACGCGATCGAAGAGCTGGGGAATCCAGATAAACGTCAGCCCGGTGTTGCCCGCGGCCATCGCCTCGAGTGCCTGACTCTCAGGAAGGATGGCGAAGGCGGTCGGTACAATCGCCATCCCGGCCAGCACCGATACGGCGTTATTCCCCAGACCGATCGCCGTGGCGTTCACAACGACATCCTCGTCGCGCCGCAGGTAGACTGCGTAGGTCAGAATCAGTCCCCAGCCTGCGCCTGTGGACCAAGCGGACTGCGTCAACGCCTCCAGCCACGTGCGGTAGCTCCAGAGCAGCGAGAGGTCGGGGTTAAAAAGAAAGCCCAGCCCGCGCCCCGCGCCGGGCAACGTCACCGCGCGCACGACCGCCACGATGAGCAGCCCCAGCAGCACCGGGATGAGCACCTTGTTCGCGCGCTCGATCCCAGCCACGACGCCTCGACTGATGATGACGGCGGCGATCAGCACCGACACGGCATGAAACCCGAGTGGCTGCCAGATTGAGGCGCTGTAGCGGGTCCAGTACTGCTCGGCGCCTGCTCCGTCGAGCTGACCGGCGAGCGAGGCAAGGACGTACTTCAACGTCCATCCGGTGACGACCGAGTAATAGAACAGGATCATCACGCTGGTCACCGCGATGAACCCGCCCATCCAGGCGTAGCGTCGCCCGATCAGGTCGGCGAAAGCACCGACCACGCCACGCCGGGCGCCGCGACCCATACCGAACTCCGCAATCAGCAGCGGTACCGACCAGGTAAAGAGAAAAATAAGCCAGGGGATCAGGAAGGCCGCGCCCCCGTTCTGAGCCACAATTCTTGGGAATCGCCATAGGTTGCCGGTGCCGACAGCCATACCCAGGCCGGCGACAATCAGACCCCACCGCGAAGAAAACGTTTCACGTCTGACCATGAAAAGAAGACGAGCAGCGCCTTGTCGACCGGGGGCACGCTTTACCGGGATCACGACCCCGATTGCAGAGCCTCTCTTCGACAGGATGCAGTGTAGCGCAGTGGACTCCCAACTTGACACATAAAGCATCAATGCCCATACTTAATATGACGCAACTTCGTCAGATTAGAGCGGGTGTCGACCAGACTAAGCCAAGCCTCGAGAAGGGAGTCTGCCGGGTGACACAGGAGATCATCTTCATCAGCGTGGCAGCCCGTAAAATCGGCCTGCACCCGCAAACGCTCCGTAAGTACGAGCGCCTCGGTCTCGTGCAGCCCTCCCGTACGGTTGGCAGCATGCGGGTCTACTCGCGCGAAGAGATCGCGCGTCTACGGCTCATCAAGCGGCTCGTCGACGACCTCGGCGTTAATCTGGCCGGTGTGCGCCAGCTTTTGTCGATCGCGGAAGTGGCCGAGCGAATGCGTCCCCTGATAGACGACGAGCGCGACGACGCCAGAGCCAGGGACGACCGCCGTCGCCGGCTCGGGCGTGAGCTCGACCGAATCAGCCGTCTGCTGGGAAGGTAGACACATGAAGTTCAAGGACTACTATGCCGCTCTCGGCCTCAAGAAAGGGGTTAGTCAGAACGAGATCAAGCGCGCTTTTCGAAAACTCGCCCGTCAGCATCATCCTGACGTCAACCCGGGTGACGTGGCCGCCGAGCGTCGCTTCAAGGAGATCAACGAGGCCAACGAGGTGCTTGGCGATCCGGAAAGACGGGGCAAGTACGACGAGCTTGGCGCCAACTGGCGCATGTACGAACAGGCCGGGACCGGCGGTGCGTCACCGTTTGGTAGCGGCGCGCCATTCGGCGCGAACTGGCCGGGTGGAAGTCCCCGAGGGTTCCGGAATATGTCACCCGAAGAGGCGGAAGAGATTTTCGGTGGTGGTAGTCCGTTCTCCGACTTCTTCCAGACGCACTTCAGCGGCGGCGCACCTGGCGGTGCGCCTCGCCGCCAGCGCGCGAGACAGGGCCGCGACCTCGAGCATCCGATTTCCCTAACCCTCGAGGAGACCTACGACGGGACGACCCGGCGGTTAAGCCTCGACGGCATCGAACGCACGCAGCGTGTCGAGGTCAAGATTCCACCAGGGGTCAATGATGGCGCACGCGTGCGCGTCGCTGGCAAGGGCGAACAGGGCACGGGCAACGCGGCGGCTGGAGACCTGTTTCTGAGGGTGCAGCAGACACCACATTCGAGATTCACGCGGCGTGGGCAAGACCTTCATCTCGGCGTCATGGTACCCATTCCGACGGCGGTGCTCGGGGGAGGCGTGCCGGTGCCACGGCTGCGGGGCACACCGTTGACCCTGAAGATCCCAGCTGGCACGCGGGGGGGGCAGGTCTTCAGGCTGAAGGGGCACGGAATGCCGGCATCTGATGCGCCCGAGACGTATGGAGACCTCTACGCCACCGTGCAGCTGCGGGTTCCGGAGCGCCTTACGGCGTCGGAACGACAGCACTACGAGGCGCTCGCGGCGCTCGACGAAAGGTCAGACTCCTGATGCGGAGCACCTCCGGTGGCGGGTCGCGAGCAGCACGAAGAATGGTAAGACCATGAATCTCAATCGCTACACGGAGAAGGCACAGGGGGCGGTGCTGGCGGCGCAGCAGCTCGCCGAACGTTCGTATCACCCGGAGCTCGAGCCCGAGCATCTCCTACTCACATTGGTGGAGCAACGAGACGGCGTCGTCCCCAGCGTGCTCCGGCAGCTGGGTGTAGAGCCCACCCGCATTGTGGAGAAAGCTCGGGACCTGCTGGAACGCCAGCCTCAGGCCCATGGTGGCGCCGAGGCCGGGCCATCGCCACGGTTCCGGGCCGTCCGAGCCTCGCCGAGAGCAAGGCGAAGCACCTGAAAGACGAGTACGTCAGCACTGAGCACCTGCTGCTGGCGCTGACGCTCGAGGGCGACCACGCGGCCAGCGCGCATCTGCTCGCCAGGCACCGTGCGACCACCGACCGCATCTTCGAGGCACTCTCGGCGATCCGGGGGAGCCAGCGTGTCACTGATCAACACCCCGAGGGTAAATATCAGGCACTGGAGCGATACGGGCGCGATCTGACCGAACTGGCCAGGCAGGACAAGCTGGACCCGGTGATAGGCCGGGACGAGGAGATTCGACGAATCGTGCAGGTCCTGTCGAGACGGACTAAAAACAATCCGGTTCTCATTGGCGAACCGGGGGTTGGGAAGACCGCTATCGTCGAGGGACTCGCCCGTCGCATTGGGCGTGGCGACGTACCCGGAGGGCTCACGGACAAGCGGATCATCAGCCTCGACCTTGGGGCTTTGGTGGCGGGGGCCAAGTATCGCGGCGAATTCGAAGAGCGACTCAAGGCCGTCCTTAAGGAAATTTCCGATTCGGCCGGTCAGATCGTGCTCTTCATCGACGAGCTGCACACCATCGTCGGTGCGGGAGCAGCCGAGGGGGCGATCGGCGCCTCGAACCTGCTTAAACCTATGCTGGCGCGCGGCGAGCTGCACACCGTCGGGGCCACGACACTCGACGAGTATAGAAAGTACATTGAGAAAGACGCCGCTCTCGAGCGACGGTTCCAGCCGGTGCTAGTATCCGAGCCGACGGTCGAGGACACGATCAGCGTTCTCCGGGGACTGCGCGAGCGCTACGAGATTCACCACGGCGTCAAGTTCAAGGACGCCGCGCTCGTGGCGGCCGCAGTGTTGTCCGACCGCTACATCGCCGACCGATTTTTACCAGACAAGGCGATCGATCTGATCGACGAGGCGGCGTCGAAGCTTCGAACCGAAATTGATTCGCTACCTGTTGAGCTCGACGAGGTCGCACGCCGGCTGATGCAGCTCGAAATCGAACGGGAGGCGTTACGCAAGGAAGAGGACGCGGCCTCGGTCGAACGGCTCGAGCGGCTGGACCGCGAGCTGGCCGAGCTCAAGGAGAACCGGACACGCCTGCACGCACAGTGGCAACAAGAGAAGGCGTCCATCCAGGCGACCCGCGGATTGACCGAGCAGCTCGAGCAGGTGCGGCTGGCGATTGAGCGGGCGCAGCGAGACGGGGACTACGCCAAGGCCTCCGAGCTCCAATATGGCCGTCTGCCGGCGCTCGAGCAGCAGGTCGCAACCCAGACCGAGTGGGCCGAGACCGCCGGTGAGGATCGGATGCTCAAGGAGCAGGTGGACGAAGACGATATCGCCGAGGTAGTTAGCCACTGGACCCACATCCCGGTCAGCCGGCTCATCGAAGGAGAGATCAAGAAGCTGCTCGAGATGGAGGTGCGACTTCATCAGCGGGTGGTGGGCCAGGACAAGGCGATCGCCTCGGTCTCGAACGCCATCCGGCGCGCGCGGTCCGGTCTAGGAGACCCGAACCGTCCGATTGGCAGCTTCATCTTCCTCGGTCCGACCGGTGTCGGCAAAACCGAGCTGGCCCGCGCCCTGGCGGAGTTTCTCTTCGACGACGAGCGGGCGATGGTGCGGATCGATATGACCGAGTATCAGGAAAAGCATACGGTCTCACGGATGATCGGAGCACCACCCGGGTACGTCGGCTACGAGGAAGCCGGACAGTTGACCGAGGCAGTCAGACGACGTCCGTACTCGGTCGTGCTGTTTGACGAGGTGGAAAAGGCTCATCCGGAGGTGCACAACGTCATGTTACAACTGCTCGACGATGGCCAATTGACGGACGGTAAAGGCCGGACGGTCGATTTTAAGAATAGCGTCGTCGTCATGACGTCGAATGCCGGCAGTGAGTTCATCGCCGAGCACGCGGAACGCGGCTGCGACATCGGAGACGTGTTACGGCGTCAAGTGACCGAGGCCTTACGGGCTCACTTCAGACCGGAGTTCCTGAATCGGGTCGATGACATCATCTTCTTCCACTCGCTCGGACGGGCAGACATCCGCGAGATCATAGGGATCCATATTGCGCAGCTGAGCAGGCGGTTGGCGACCAGGGGGATCGCGATCGCACTCTCCGGCGCCGCACTGGATTTCCTCGCCGAGACCGGCTTCGATCCAGCCTACGGAGCCCGACCGCTCAAACGGACCCTGCAACGGCTGGTGATCGACCCGCTAGCGACACGGATACTCGAGGGACAGTTGCTCGACGGCGGGACCATCCGCGTCGACGCCGTAAGCGGCGACCTTTCGTTCGAGATGCAGCAGCCCGTGACGGTGTAAGACGAAGGCCCGGCCGTCTAGAGCTGGACAACACCGATTGACGTCATCAACCACCGGCTTGGGTGCGCCGGTGAGGCAAATGGCCATGGGAACCCTCCCGGAAGGGCGCTACCCCTTCTTCTGCATCGAGGCCAGGAACTCCTGATTCGACTTGGTCCTGGACATCTTATCCAGCAAGAGTTCCATCGCTTCCACCGCCGACAACGGATTGAGCACCTTACGCAGTACCCAGACCCGGTTGAGATCCTCCGGGTCCAGCAACAGCTCCTCTTTCCGCGTGCCGCTCTTCTGGATGTCGATGGCTGGAAACACACGCTTATCGACCAATTTTCGGTCCAGGTGAATCTCCATATTTCCGGTGCCCTTGAACTCCTCGAAGATCACGTCGTCCATACGTGATCCGGTGTCCACGAGAGAGGTGGCCATGATCGTCAGTGAGCCACCCTCCTCGATGTTCCGGGCTGCTCCGAAGAACCGCTTCGGCTTCTGCAGGGCGTTCGAGTCAAGCCCCCCGGACAGGACCTTCCCGGATGGGGGAATCACGGTGTTGTAGGCTCGTGCCAGCCGGGTGATCGAGTCGAGCAGGATGAACACGTCCTTCTTGTGCTCGACCAGCCGCTTGGCCTTCTCAATCACCATCTCGGCCACCTGCACGTGCCGTTGCGCCGGCTCGTCGAACGTCGATGAGATGACCTCACCGTTGACCGACCGCTGCATGTCCGTCACCTCTTCCGGTCGCTCGTCGATCAGCAGCACGATGAGATAGACCTCCGAGTGGTTTGCGGCGATCGACTGCGCGATCGACTGCAGCAGCATCGTCTTGCCGGTCCTGGGCGCGGCGACGATCAGACCTCGCTGCCCCTTGCCAATCGGGGTCATCAGGTCCATAACCCGTGCGGACAAATTGTCGGAAGTAGTCTCCAGGGTGACCCGCTCCTCCGGGTAGAGCGGGGTCAGGTTTTCGAAAAACAGCTTGTCGCGCGCCTGGTCCGGCGACTCGAAGTTCACCGCCTCGACCTTAATCAGCGCGAAATACCGCTCCCCTTCCTTCGGGGGGCGGATCTGACCCGACACGGTGTCACCAGTCCGCAGGTCGAACTTTCGAATCTGCGAGGGCGAAACATAGATGTCGTCCGGGCCCGGAAGGTAGTTGTAGTCAGGCGCCCTCAGGAACCCGAAACCATCAGGAAGGACTTCCAGGACCCCCTCCGAGAAGATGAATCCGCTCTGCTCCGTCTGCGCCTTCAGGATCTGGAAAATGAGCTCCTGCTTGCGCATGCCGGTCGCGCCCGCCACGTTCAAGTCCTTGGCAATCTGCGTGAGCTTGGCGATGCTCATGTCCTTGAGCTCGCTGATATTCAACCCTTCGGCGGCCCGTCGACTCGGCTTCGGGAGCTCCGCGGGAACGGCGGCCGGTGGGGCGGCGTCTGATGGCGGGACCTCAGACGGCTGCGCGTCCGGCGGGGCGGCGTCCGGCGCTACGGCAAGCGGGGGCGCTGATGTGCGCTTCGGGTTCGTTGGCATAAGAGAATCAGCTTGGGGGGTTGAGGTTTGGAAGGCTATGCGCTCTCGGCGGGTACACCGAGGGGTAGCCTCGTGGCGAAGGGGGATTAGCTATCGGCCCGAGTATAAGCAGGCGCGCCTGGCCTGTCAACCCGTCGCCGGCGACCAGCTGACTGCGCCAGGCGACGTCCAGTTAGTTCCCGCCCGGGCCATGGCCCGGTCTAGCTGACGCCTGGCGAAGACGGACTTCTCGCCGACCGGATTTTGCCAGGCTGTTCTCTTGTCGCTTCTTGTCAACCCTTCGCCACACGCCGGCAATTCGGTCAAGGCACGTAAAAAGACACACCCTAGGTATATTAGGTATATGAGGTGGGGCTCTCACCGATCCCGATGATGCTGCAATCCAGGATGGGGTCCAGACCAAGCGCACGAGCCCGCGCGACGACGCGAGCGTCGTCGGCCCCAGGGTTCAACCAGAGCTCGCCGATTCCCTTACCGGCGATCTCCTCCATGAGCCGCTCTCCTGTCGCCGGCTGGACATAGACGGTCGCCACGTCGATCGACTGTGTCACATCGAGCACCGACGCGTAGGCCGGTATACCTTCGATGACGCCACAGGCCGGGTTGATCGGCACGACATCGTAGCCACGGTGGCGGAAGGCCCGCACCGCCTTGTTTCCGAATTTGGCCCGATCACTCGACGCACCGACGACGGCCACCACACGTGCCACCGGCTCAGTATATCGAACGACCGCGCCGGTGGTGACTACAAAACGACCAGCTACCGCCGGGTGGCCAGTTTTACGTCCTGGCCGGAACCCTGGCGCGGATCTCGGTGCCGCCGCCACCTGGTCCAACTTCCCGGACCCCGCTGTCCCCGGGGTTGTGTATACAATCGCTCGGTGCCATCCCTACGCATGTCTCTGCTGGTGCTGTTGTGCGTCCTGACCTTCTTCACTGGACTGGGCCGGCCGGCAATCACCGATTCGGACGAGGGGTTTTACGCCGAGGCGGCGCGCGAGATGGTCGAGACCGGCGATTGGCTCACCCCCCGCTACAACGATCGGTACCGATTCGAAAAACCGGTGCTCTATTATTGGCTGGCGGCAGTCGGCCATCAGGTCGCCGGCGCCAGCGCTCTTACAGCCCGTCTCCCATCGGCACTGGCCGGCCTGGTGCTGGTACTGACCACCTTCGCGTGCGCTCGACGGTGGTACGACGGACCAACAGGACTGCTGGCCGGGGCGATCGCGGCGACAAGCTTCGGCTACGTGGCGGTCGCCCGCCAGGCATTGCCCGATCTGACGCTCGCCTGCTTCGTCACGCTGGGCACGTGGGCCGCCCTCGTCGCCCTCGTGACCCCACCGCTAAGCGGGACCGACCCTCCTCGGTGGCGCTGGCTGCTCCTGGCCGGCGGCGCGCTCGCCGGAGCCTTTCTGACGAAGGGGCCCGTGGGTGTCATCCTGCCGGCGATCGTGGTCGGACCGCTCGCCCTCTGGCGGTGCTGGTCGGCATCGTCGTCTCCAGCCCACGCAACCCCGGTATCGGTACGGCAACTGCTGGGCGACGTCGGACTGCTGATCGTGGTGTTTCTGCTGCTGGCAGTACCCTGGTTCGCCGCGATGACCGCCACCCATGGACTCGCGTATCTGGATCGCTTCTTTATTGGGGAAAACCTGCTGCGATTCGCCACCGACCGCTACAACGCACCACGGTCATTCTGGTACTACCTACCGATTCTCGTGGGCGGTCTGCTGCCCTGGTCGCCTCTGATGTTGGTCTGGACCGGACCCTTGCTTCGAGTTGTGCGGGGTGTGCGACGCGTCCAGCCCGTGGAGATCTGGCTCGGCGTCTGGGCCATCACGCCGCTGCTGTTCTATTCAGTCTCTGTTGGCAAGCAGGCACGCTACATCTTGCCGATGCTACCACCGCTCGCGGTGCTCCTCGCCAGGGCCGTCTTGAGCCGGTTCGCACGGTCAGACCGCAACGCGGACGGGCCGCGCCGCGACAGGCTGCTAGCCCTCGCGGGCGTGGTCTCCGGTGCCCTGTTGATGCTCTTGGGTATCTTCGTCCATCGAGCCCAGAGCCTGCTGTACGGCGTGCCACCTGGCGCGGTATTGACCGGAGTCGTTGCGCTGACCGTCTCTGGGCTGGGGGTGGCGCTAGTCTCCGTCTCGGCTCGGCAGCGGCTGATCCCAGCGGCGATCGTCGTCGCCTCGGTCGTCTCCGCCCTGAGCCTGCAGTATGTAGTGCTGTCCCGTCCCGGACCGGAACCCGTAGAGGAGATGGCGGCGCTCATCGAAGCAGCGGGGCCGGAGGCGCTGCCCTACGGCAACTATCGAGTGTTCGTCCGCAATCTCATCTTTTATACTGGCCGGCCCCACGTCGACCTCGCCTCCGAGGAACAGGTCCTGACGTTTCTGCGGTCGACCGAGCCCGTTCTCTGCGTGATTGCCGAGCCAGATCTGCAACGGATTCGTACACGGGGGATCGCGACCCACGAGTTGGGTCGCGTCACCTACCTCAATACCGGTAACCTCACCTTGCGCACCCTGGTGTGGCCAGATCCGAACACCGATCTGCAGTCGGTCGTGCTCGTCACGAACCAGAAGCCATAAGACTCGGCGGATAGGTCGGCTGCTAGACCACCTGGTTGCCTGCCCCTGGCTTTCAACCAACGCGCACCAGTAGCAACCCCCTCACGCCAGGAAGCGTTGAATCCGTCTCCAGGCTTCTTGGAGGACGTCCATCGAGGCCGCGTAGGAGATCCGCACGAAACCGGGCGCATCGAACGCTTCGCCTGGCGTCAGCGCCACGTGGGCGTCTGTCAGTAGCGCTTGCACAAGTTCGGCCGACGTGCGACGACCGTCTGGTGACAACAGCTCGGACACGTCTGGAAACAGATAGAACGCCCCGGTCGGTCTGCTCACGCGAAACCTGGAATCCGCGTCGACCCAGGAGAACAGGGCGTCCCGCCGCGCCAGATACTGCTTGCGCATCATACTCACGCACGCCTGTGGACCGGTAAGCGCCGCCAGCGCCGCGCACTGCGTGATTGATGTCACGTGCGACGTCGAGTGGCTCTGCACGACGTTGCAGGCCGCCGCCACCGCCAGTGGAGCCAGGATCCATCCGCATCGCCATCCGGTCATCGCATAGCTCTTCGAGACCGAACCGACCAGCACGGTCTGATCGGCCATCCGGTCCCAGAGCAAACGCGGCAGATTGGACGGCGTGTCCTCGTAAGTCAGCTGCTCATAACAGAGATCAAGAACGAACCAAATATCACGACCCACGAGCCCGTCGACCAGCCTTCCAAGCTCCGACTCACTCATGACCGCACCGGTCGGGTTACCCGGACTATTGATGACCACACCGCGCGTTTGGGGCGTCACCGCGTCGAGGATCGGATCGGCCTGTACCTCGAACCGGTGCTCCGCCCACGTACGTACCCGAACGGGCTCAGCGCCAGCCAGCTGCACCTGCTCGATGATGGACGGCCAGCCTGGCACGTGTGTGATTACCTCGTCTCCAGGTCCAAACAGTGCCATAGCGGTGTTGTAGAGGCCCTGCTTCCCACCGGTGGTTACGACCACAGCCTCGGCGTCGTACGTCACACCGTAGCGATCCGCGTAGTGTCTGGCGATCGCCTCACGCAGCTCGATGATCCCAGCGCCAGCTGTATATCTCGTGAAGTCGTCCCGGATGGCCGCCGCCGCCGCCGTCTTGACGTGCTCGGGAGTGTGAAAATCCGGTTCGCCGGCCCCGAGGTCGATTACGTCCACTCCCCGCCGCCGGAGCTGCGAAACCGCGACCGTTACCTGCTGGGTCTGCGATGGAAACACCTTCGCGAGGCGGTCGGCAAGCCGGATCGTGTCAGACACGCAGTCCGCTCCCGACACCGGCCTTCTCCGCCAGTCGGGTCTCCACCATGGCCGGCACCAGCCCCCGCACCGATCCGCCGAGCGCGAACACCTCCTTGACGAGCCTTGAGCTGAGGTAAGTGTAGGACTCGGCAGGCATCATCAGTACCGTTTCGATCGTG
>Ga0310121_10001483_pt1 | contig 23936 bp, 24 predicted proteins | sample CB27_Tmax_986_MG_FD_203504 | JGI IMG/M metagenome (GOLD analysis project Ga0310121, IMG submission 203504) | Marine microbial communities from Western Arctic Ocean, Canada - CB27_Tmax_986 | ecosystem: Environmental > Aquatic > Marine > Oceanic | place: Canada: Western Arctic Ocean | collected...
CCGCCCATGCCGGATTGTTTCCTCCCGGCAGTCCGGGCATATCGACCCACGGTTTGTTCTCCCATCTGCTTCCGTATTTGGAGGGCCAAAACATATACAGCATGATGAATCTCGAGGGACGCACGCACGACGACCCGGCCCGCTCCATGGTGATCCCCGAATACCATTGCCCTAGTTATCCGTTTCCCATCCTACTGTTTGAGGAAGACGTCGCGTTCTACTTCCAGTGGGGCGCGCTGACCACCTATCAGGGCGTGGGTGGGAAAAACGGCCGAAATATCGAGGGCTTCTCAGGCGCTCACGAGGGCAAGATGCCATACAACGGGATGTTTGGTTGGGGGATCCAGCGTCGTGTGAAGCAGATCGAAGACGGTCTAAGCAAGACGTTTGCGATGGGCGAATTCGTCCACCGTGATTTGAAGACGGGAGGAGTATGGGCACAGCATCCCGGCAACGTGCGGCCCTGGATCCTGGGGGCCAATTATGAGGGCACCGGGACGTACGCGTTCAAAGTCTTGGAAATAGCACTCAACACGGCACTGGATCGGGGAGCTGACGGCGTCCCGTTTAATTGGCTGCCGATGGGCAGCTTTCACCCGGGTGGAGGGATGTTTCTCATCGCCGACGGTAGCGTCGCATTTATCCCCGATACGATTGAATTCAGGACCTACACGGGGATGGCGACTGTTGACGGAGCGGAGATTACTCAGCCGCTATAGCGTGCTTCGACAGGCGTCGTGATTTTGTCATTTCCTGCCTGCGGGCGACCAAGCGGGGATCGAACGCCTAAAGTTCCACCTCAGGAAATGATGTCATGGACAACATGCCCGTGAACGTCGGTCAACTCGTGCGATGTGAGACCTAAAAGACAGCACGGCGTCAACGTGTCGTGATACATCAATTGTCCCATCGTCAACTAACCGGTCCGGTTATCAGCGATCGCCGTCGCAAATCCTTCAATCGTGTTGTTGGTCAATTCGATATTCCCCGCTCGTTTGTCAATGCGAATCCCGATTCGCTTCATCGGTTCGCGCATTTCCCGAATGTCGTTGCCAACGATTCTGAGGTCTTTCGTTTTTCCCTGGATGTCGATGGCTACACCGGCTTCGCCACCACTATTGATGATACGATTGTGTTCCACCGTGTTGCGGTCCGGCCAGAACGCGTCACCGCCACCAACCATATGGAAAAGAATGCCAACCTCTCCACTGTTGGTAATCACGTTGTTTCGCATCACATTCTCGGTATCGGCGTCTCCTATCGAGATGCCGGTGGTATTTGCATCTAGCTTGTTGTTCTCGGCCAGGCCATATTTCACGCCCCAGCACCAGTACAAGCCAATGTTGTTTTTTTCGATCTTGTTGTTGCGGATCAGCGGGCGCTGTGAACCGGAGCCAGGATGCACACCCAGGTCCGAGTTGTCGTGACTGTAACAATCCTCGACGGTCACATCGTGGCAGATTTGAAAGCTGATGCCGTCGCCATTGTAGTTGCGCGTTTCCACACCGCGGATGGTGTAGCGATTGCAGTCCTGCAAGAAAATGCAGCCGCCGTAATTCCCATCGAAGTTTTCATTATTCGCCTTATTGCCATCCAGCGCGATGTTTTCGATCCACACGTCGGATGTATACTCACTGCTGAACAATGGGAAGAGTGACGAACATGTCGGATTGCCGGTAAGCCACAAATCCTCACGCAGGAGGCCGTCATTCAATTTAAACCGCTTGCCCGTGCGTGCTACCAGCGTTCGTTTGATCACCTCCTGGGCACCCGTATGCGAATTCTTAGCAATTAACACAATACCGTCACCCACGCGAAATCCGTCGTCGTCCGAAAGCGTGATTTCTTGATCATAACAATCCGAATCCTCCGACAATTTGACAGTGCGGGATGCGATTTTGGTAACGATTGAATCGGCTCCACTTCCCAGAATGCGAATCTTCGACGGAAGATACACCGAGTTTCGCAGCGTGTAGGTGCCCGGAAAAATTCGAACTGTTCCGCCGCCCATGCGCGCGATATAGTCGACAGCGGCTTGGATCACCTTGTCGTCTCGCCCGACCAGCTCGGCCTCCTGGTTACCCACGGTGATCGTCATACGCTAATCCCAGTTCGGCTGTTGCCGGTCGTCTCCATCGGTGGCCCTGGGATCAGTCACCGGAGGCTGCCCCTCGGCAGCCGACACGTCCCCCGTGATAATCGCGGCCAGCGAAGCGGAAGTGGTGCCAAAAAACCGACGCCGAGTCATTTGCGATAAGCACACAACGCTTGCTCCCCTACGAACGTCGACCGATGCTGCATTGGTACCGAATGCGGTGTACGGATATATTACCACGGATGGAGTGGCTTCGTGAAACCGACGGGTTGCTGGATGCTGGATGCTCGATGTGGGTTGTGGGCGTCGTCCTTTCGGTGTGGTCGGTCATGCTTCGAGCGTCTGCCTCACCGCGGCGATGATCTTGTCCACGCTGGGGACTTAGTGTTTTTCCATTTGCGCGGCACAGGGCAAGGGCGTATCGGGTGCCGCGAGCCGCACGATGGGACCTTCGAGCTGGTAGATCGCGTCACGACTCAGCCGGGCCGCCACCTCCGCCCCCCAGCCGCCGGTTACGTTGTCCTCTTCCACGATCAGCACGCGGTTTGTCTTGGTCACCGATTGCACGATCGTCTCCATATCCAGCGGCAATCCGAATGGGCCTGACGGGCAGCGTCTGCGACCGCAGTTTGCAGCATCAGTTTCGAGGCTTGGGTCGCCCCGGCTTCGGCAATTTTGGGGCTTCCTCAAAGTTGCATCGGCCCGACACGCCGATGTGACCCCGTTCGGCTGCGGGCGATGGCAGCGTCGCGAAACCGCATCGCACGTAGCTGGAATTGTCGAGGTACGCAAACGCCATCTGACACGCCAGTTCCAGAGCTTCGGTTGTGTGCTTGCCCGCCAGTGACGTTCGCCCGACGAGGACCCGTACGGCCTCGATACCTCTTGCTTCGGTCATTGCCTCGGACCACGCCTTGGTATGTGGACCGATGCTTGCTGTCTGTCGCAGTAGGGCGTCGGTACCTCGCTCAACCGGCGACACCTTTTCGTGCGGAATATGTTTGTTGGACGTGCGAAACCGACCGGGTTCCGCCTTCGCATACACTTCGAAGTCAGCTCTGCGTACGGCAGCTGAGGATCTTTTTGTGAACAAGTTTTCCACAGCGCCAGCGCGCTGCGGCGAGAAAAGCCTCACGACATAACCCACACGGCCGCACCGGTTTGTGGGCCAGGGCAGCCGTCGGAATCGCAAGGAAAAAACCAGACGAGGAAAAAACCAGACGCGCTACTTATCCGGGAAGCTTAGGCACTCTAGTGAACAAATAAACATTACTTATCTTGTGCAAATCACCCAGAAAAGTATCGCGTCTGGCTTTTCGATTTATAGATACATATAAACACATAATGAACTAACGTATCGAATCTCGGAAAATGGAGATGTCAAGTAGTCAATCCCAGTTTTTTCTCCCCAAATATTCGCTGTCGCACCAAGCTATGACGGAGTGGCAGCGGAAGACCGCAAAACACAGTGCCTGTCCTGTGGTCTTTCCTCCACGTGCCAACCGCTTGGCGATGTCGAGCGAATCGTTGAAGTCCGTCTTTCGTCTCTTGCCGCGGAGACTAGCGAATTCCGTGGCGTCGGCGATGTCGATGCGACCGACGCAATCACGAAAGCGATCGATGAACCATTCGACGAAAGGACATGCTTCGACGGCCATCCAACTCGCACGAGGCAGACCAAGGAGCCAGTCCTCAATCTTCCCGGTCGACTTCGTACTGATCTTAAGCCTCGAAATCATCTCGCCGGCAGGATCGACGGCCGTAAGCGTGACAGTGCACTTGTGCAAGTCCACTCCGATGAACGACTGACAGGATTTAGACATATCAAGAGTCTCCGTGTAAGGGGCCGACAAAGTGAAACGACAGGACAGAAGCGTAATAACTTCTTGTCCCGGCCCCTACACGGTTTTACATTAGTCGAGCTGCTCGTCGTCATCGCCATTCTCGTGACAATGCTTTTACTCGCAGTGCAGGCGGCCCGTGAAGCCGCTCGTCGCACGCAGTGCATCAACCATTTGAAGCAGATCGGCGTGGCACTGCACAACTACCATAGTGTCCACGGAAGATTTCCGCGCGGATCCGTCCATGACGACGTCACCCACCCTTTCCTGTTAGTCCTTGGATATATCGGGCGCGAAGCGCTCGACCATCTTGAAGCGCACTTTTCCGGAGCGGTAGTGCTGGCGGTCTTGATAGAGCGGTCGAGTTGTTCCTGGAGGAGAGACCTCGACGACCGTGCTGCCGCGGAATGTAAACTTCCCTTCGACCGGCCCGAACGTTAACCGAACCGTCTGCTCCTCGATCGGAAACCGAAACGTGGCGGTCTTTCCGCCATCGACCAGGCCAGGACTTGCGTAGCGACCCCACTTTTCGAGCGATTGCGGCTCACCACCGACCGTGCAAGAAACTTGCTCCTCATCCGCCCATCCCGGGATCCGGATGTAGAGCGGCAGAGACGCTTTCATGAGCACGTCAACACGGCCTTCATACGGGATGTAGCTGTCGATATCGGCCCATTCGGAGGCGCGATTCAGTAGCAGATTGACATAGAGTCGCTCGTTGTTGACGTGCAGGATATTCTCCCAAACGTCATACAGCGCACGCGCTCCATTGCCCGTGCAGCAGCCGACGATCGGCCCCGGGGCATGGATCATGAGTTGAAAGTAGTCATTAAAACTGGCGTAGGAAGCAAAACCTCCCAGGAGGCGTCTGCCCACGTCACGGGTACCATCGTAGCCGGGAGGAGAGGGCAGCCGCTGGCAGGGTATCGATTGGCTTAGTTCGTCAATCCACTGGCACTCAGTCAATTGATTTTCGACCATCTGGTTGCGCACCAGGCTATCGATGTCATCCCAATAATCACCTTTACCTGCCAGGCTGAGGACGCTGGCGATTTTAGGAAGATGCGTAAAGGAACAGCTCTCGCAAACTGGCGGGTTTTGGTCGATGCCCTCTGGATAGAAACCGATCCGAGGCACGCCTTTAGCGCGGGCAAATTCATAACTGCGCCGCACAAAATCGAGCAGCTCCTGATCATTCGTGAGGGCCCCCAATTCGGCCATCGCCAGCAACTTCATGGTGGTGCCATGGAAGTGGCCGCTAAAGCTGCCGTTCGATTGAAATTGGCGGGCTCGGGTTTTTGCGAGCAGCCGCGTGGCCAACTTTCGGGCTGGTTCATAGCCGGTGGCCCGGTAGGCCTGGACCAGCCCATACTCGCGCGACATTCCATGCGGGCGCTGTGGGTGCTCCGAATGCAGGCGGTCGAAGGCACCGACCATGAGTTGGATTTCTCTCTCCAGGAACGGGTTAGCCGTCGCCATGTACCAGACCGCAAGGGTTGACAGATACCGGCCCCATCCCCCCTGGCCGGTCATGCTCAGATCGGTATCGAGCGAATGTCCGGTAAGCGGATCATGAACCCACCAGCCGGTGAAACAGGCCCAAGGGCGGCCCTCCAAGGGGACGTAAGGCAAGCCGTCGTCACCAATCATCCTGCGTAGATTGTCGAACATATGCTGGCTGACATCCAGATTGCGCTTGTTGCCGGTGGCCGACCTCAAAAGCGGCAGGGACTCAACCCACGGTTCACCGATCGACGTGTTGTAGCCGTGGATGTCGTGCAGAAACACGGGCCCACCCCGCTCCATATCCGGGTTGTATTGCACGCTCGCACGGGTCCAGCCACGTGGATTGGCAAACACGTGTGAGTAGGCTTCAAAATCGGCATCACGGTCGACGCACTCGGTGATGGCGTTGATCGACAATTCCATACGGGCGGCCAGATCGAGTGTGTCCGGGACTTGGGCTTGGTAGCGCTGGCCCCTCGGTAGCGATTCAGCAACTTCTGGCACGTTCTGCCGCACGTACTGGACACTGCGACCAGCTCCTCTGAGCTGCTGTTTTTGGGTGTCGGTCAGGCTCCTTAGATACGGTGATCCATCGCGGTGGAAGACCCCCGGATCAAAAGAGTTGCCTTCAAACCGCACGGACTCGAAAGCGACGGTCAACCGGTCCCCGTCTACCGCGTCTCCCCGGAGAGGGCCGTTGTACAGGGCCATGGGTTCGGCGTATTTGACAGGACGCGCGAGTACCACCGGTGGCGACCAGCTCCAATCGTCCGTATCGCGCAGCTTCACGCCGACGCGAACCGTCCGCCGATCATCACCGACACCCTCCACGCGTAAAAAGAGGCGATCCGCTTGATGGAATCGTGGCCCGGCCCAATCGGATGTTTTATCACCATCGACGGCATAATACACGCTGGCTTTTCCGCGGATGACTTCCTGGCCCGCGTCTAACCGAAACGACCAACCACCTGAGGCCGTCGTGCTTTGATTGCCCTGAAAGACTCCTTCCCGCTCCCGGGCATCGACACCGAACTTGAGCGTGATGCCACCGTTAAACGACTCCACCCCCGCGGGCGCACACATCTCAGTCTCCATCGCCCAGGGCCAATAAAGATAGATTCTCGGTTCGCTGACTTGATAGAGACCCTTGAGAACAAGCAGACCCTGGACATCACTTGGGTTCGTCAAATGGATCTTGCCAGCCACGAGCCTGACTTCGGTATCCGGGACATGCCAGAGGGCGCGAAGTGTATCATTCTCGAAGTCATCGCTGCCATAGTACGACCATTGACGACTGTCGGCGTGGGTGAACCCAGTTCCGAGCAGCATTTGGTGAAACAGAACTACGCTCACAATGCAGAAACGGAAGACGTTTTTGTGCATACCTTCGGAACTCCCGTTTTGTTTGGTGATCTCGCAATGAATCATTATATCGGAGGGAGAAGCCGGGCGCGAGTTGATGTACTTAGCGCACACACATCCCCACCATGTGGTGGAAAAGAAATCTCGGTATCCGCCTTTAGACCGATTACCGACGCTGAGACAGCGACGCGTCTCGATCCTGCCGGCCGGGACAGGATTCTACAGGCCGATCTGAAATCTCCGGGGATTGAAAGACTATGGGAAGCTTACGATTGTCCCAAGAACTCATCTCCGAGTGAGACAATTGCTTCACACCGTTGCATGAATACCTGTATCACCATCCCAGACACCGGTGTTGGCAAAGCGGACGGCATAACGAACGTCGTTGCGGAGCGAGTTTTCGGCATCAGGAATCCACAGCCCAACCGTGTAGGTCCCCTCCTCCATGTCCGCGAGAATGGACAAGTAAGCCTCTATCTGGCTGCTGGTGCCGCCGCTCCATAAAAAGCAGTCAAGGCCGGCATAAAATCGATGGGCGGAGGGACTACGCAACGACATAATAAAGTAGCCGGGCAACGTGACCCAGGCAGCGACGACGGAAAATTGGTCCTTGCCGAAGGCATCGATCACATCCAGCCCGTGTTACTATTGGATGACGAGCCAGGCGGTGAAACGACCGCACAATTTGATGCGCTGATTGAAGTGGACATAAACCCACTAGCGTGTGACAATAGAGATTGAGATGATTGTCGTATGGGTCGGTTGTCGAGAACTGCTTGTCGTCGACCGCGACCCTTGGGCCCTGACGCTCTATCGCCTGGAATCCGATAAGATAACACAGATTGGTCAATCAACGTTGGATGACAGCCGTATACCAACCAGCAACGTTGTACCGATGCCATTTCGACTCTTGGCCAGAGACGGCGGTCACAAAATCGAGGTCGTACATCAGTCAACTGACGAACAATGGCTGGTCAGTTCACAGTGATCGTTTAACGAGTCAACTGCAATGCGCCACCCGGTGAGTTCGAGCAAATTGTCCACATTGACCTCGGTCACGAGCGGCCAAGCTCACTGGCTGACGGAATTAATGTCGATCATCAACTGTATTGCTGATAGACTGTCTGACTCGCCTGAATGATTCCACTATCCGATGCGACATCCGTGGTTACCCAAACTTTCGAACACCGTGCGGCCACTTGAACCATACGCCCCAGAATCCGTCCGCCCCGCCGCCCTTTGAACTGACTGACTCAAAGACATCCAATTGGGCCTTGATCCGCCGGCTACTGGGCCTAGGTTGGCGGTATCGTGCAGGCTGTATCAAGGTATTGTTACAACAGCTCACCCTCGTCAGCGTTGGCTTGGGCATTCTCGGATTGACCGGATTGGGCATCGACGTGATCCGCGATCACGTGGACCCCTCGGCGGCACCTCCACGCTGGCCGTTCGGTGTCGTGCCTCCGACAACATGGAGTGCGCTGACAGTCGTGGGCGCGATTACCACCACGATAGTGTGCCTGGCCCTGTTGAACACGATCCTGCGGTATTGGGCAACGGTCTCGGCTTCCAGGCTAGCCCAAACCATCATTGTTCAACTCCGCACGGATGTCTACGACAAGCTTCAGCGACTCAGCTTTCGCTTCTTTGACACGAACAACAGCAGCTCGCTGATCAACCGAGTCGCCGGAGATGTGCAGGCTGTGCGGGTGTTTGTCGACGGGGTATTGGTCGAAGTGATCGTGATCCTGTTGTCGCTCTTGGTCTACATGTATTACATGCTGAACATTCATGTGACGCTTACACTCGCATGTCTCGCCACCACGCCGCTGCTGTGGGCAACCGCCGTCAAGTTTTCGAGCCTTGTAAAGCCAGCCTATGTTGAGAATCGCCGGCTCATCGACCGCATGGTGCGCATAATCGTCGAAAACACGCTGGGAATGGCCGTGGTGAAGGGTTTTGCCCAGGAAGAAAATCAGATTGAAAAGTTCCGCGCCGCCAACGACGACATCAAGGACAAGAAACAGGAAATCTTCTGGCTCATTACCATGTTTCAACCGTTCATGGCGATGCTGACGAAGCTGAATCTGGCGGTATTGTTAGGATATGGCGGATACCTGATCGTAACCGATAAAATCAACCTGGGTGTTGGGTTATTTGTATTCGCGGGCCTGTTGCAGCGTTTCGCCGATCAGGTCGGACAGATTACGAACATTACGAACCGCATCCAAGCGAGTCTGACCGGTGCCGGTCGAGTGTTCGAAGTGCTGGACGCGCCCATCGAGATTCAGAATCCGCCTAATGCGATCCGCATTCCGCGGGCCGGCGGCGAGGTGCGATTCGAGAACGTGTCCTTCGGATACGGTGACGATCCAATATTGCACGACGTCAATTTAGAAGCCCTCCCAGGTCAATGCGTTGCCATCGTGGGGCCTACAGGTGCCGGCAAAAGCACGCTGCTGTCTCTGATTCCACGTCTGTACGACCCCACTGCCGGACGGCTGCTGATTGACGGACGCGATGTCAGGCAATGGAACCTCGACGATCTGCGTGGCAACATCGGGTTCGTTTTTCAGGAAAGTTTCGTTTTCAGCCATACGGCGGCGTCCAACATTGCCTTTGGTCATCCACAGGCAGCTCGCGGCGACGTGGAGCGGGCCGCGAAACTCGCGGCAGCCCACGATTTTCTGGTCGAACTCCCCGACGGTTACGACACGGTCATTGGGGAACATGGCTGTAACCTTTCCGGCGGCCAGCGCCAGCGACTCGCGATCGCCCGCGCTCTGTTACTCGATCCGCCCATATTGGTCTTCGATGATCCCACGGCCTCGATCGATCCGCGGACGGAAGATGGAATTCTCGAGGCGATGGAAAACGCCATGCGAGGGCGTACCACGTTTGTGGTTGCCCATCGACTGGCCACGCTGCGGCGGGCGGACATGGTTGTCGTGCTGGAGAACGGGCGAATTGCCCAGATCGGCACACCGGATGAGTTAATCAAACAGGACGGTCATTTCTCGACCATTGCCGGCTTGCAGCTTGGCGAAGACCAGGTTAATCCTTCGTTGGTGGGAGGCGGAGCGGGATGAAGCGGGAGGATTCAAGATTGAATGATCAGCACGGGAAATCTGGCGCGGCCCTGACCTTTCTGCACAATTCGAATCCAGAAGCGCACTCACGCCCCTTGGACTTTGCTCTCATCACACGGTTGTTTTGCTTCACTCGGCCTTATGCCATCAAGCGAAACCTCCTTTTGTTGCTGGTCGTCGTTCGCTCCATTCAGTTGCCCGCTTTAGCCTGGGCGATCACGGCTGTGATCAAGGGACCGATCGAAAACAGAGATACGTCAGGCATGATGTGGGGCGTCCTTGGCTTCGTCGTGCTCGCTTTATCGACCCAGTTCGTGCTGCATTTCCGCCAGCGTCTTGCGCTGGAGCTAGGCGAGGCCGTGGTGTACGACCTGCGAAACGAACTGTTTCGGCATTTACAGCGTTTGCCGATGAGCTTTTTCAACCGCACGAAGCTGGGCCGCATCATCAGCCGCTTGAATTCGGATGTAAACAACGTCCGCATCGGTGTCCAGGAAGTTCTCTTTGTCAGTCTGGTGCAAATTGGGCAGATGCTAACTGCTGCCATGTTGCTGTTGTGGTTCGATTGGGTGCTCTTCATGATCGTGCTGGCACTGGTGCCGGTCCTTTGGACGATCCACCATCACTTCCGTCCCAAACTTAGCACCGCTCACCGCAATGTCCAGGAATCATTTAGCCGCGTTACCGCGACACTGGCGGAATCGGTGAATGGCATCCGCGTGACACAGGCATTTGTCCGCCAAGATCAGAACGCCGAGTTGTTCCGCAGCCTCGTAACGCATCACGCGGAGAATCATGTAACAGTCGCCCGTACGCAGGGTACGCTTCTCCCATTGCTGGATCTAAACAGCCAGTTGTTCATGGCGGTACTTTTATTTGTTGGGGGCTACAGGGTGTTGAACCCGATGATCGACGCCTCGGTTGGCGATCTGATTGGGTTTTTTTTGATGGCCCATCTATTCTTCAGCCCGATCACTAATCTGGGTCTGCAATACAATCAGGCGCTAACGTCCATGGCCGCGGCGGAACGTGTTTTTCGTTTGTTGGACACGCAACCGGATTGGTGTGACCGCCCTGGGGCAATCGATCCGGGAGCGCTCGACGGGCGTATCGAATTTCGCGACGTGTCCTTCGAATACGACCCCGGACGTCCTGTCTTGCAGAACGTAAGTTTCTCCGCTGCGCCAAGTCAGACCGTGGCGCTGGTCGGTCATACGGGCGGTGGAAAGACTACCATCACCAACCTGATCGCAAAGTTCTATCTGCCGACGTCGGGGGAACTTTTCATAGACGGCCACGATATTCAAAACCTTCAGAGCGATGCGTTGCACCGCCGTATTGGAATCGTGCCACAGCAAGGTTATCTATTCACCGGGACCGTCATGGACAACATTCGCTTTGGCCGTTCCGATGCCAGCGCCGAGGAAGTTATCGAGGCCGTAAACAGGTTGGATTGCCTAGACGTGATCGAGTCGTTGGCCCAGGGATTCGAAACAGATGTCGGCGAACGAGGCGGAAACTTATCACTCGGCGAACGTCAGCTGGTTTGTTTTGCGCGTGCGATGCTAGCCGACCCTCGGATCCTTATTCTCGATGAAGCGACGAGCAGCATTGACACGATCACCGAGCTCCGGTTGCAACAAGCGCTGCGGCTATTAATCGAGGGTCGCACCAGTTTCGTGGTCGCCCATCGACTGAGTACCGTGCGGTGGGCCGATTTGATCCTGGTGGTAGATCATGGACAGATTATTGAACGTGGTACCCATGGTGAACTGGTCGCAGCGGGAGGAGCCTATGCGGAATTGTACCGTAGATTCAAATTGTCGTCCGTGCCGCAAAGACGTCAAATGGCGGTGACGCAGGGGCGCCAGGAAGCAAGCGCGTAGAATCGCTCCACCGCGACAGAACGCCCTACGGAAGACCTTGATCATGACCCTGGCCAATCTTGCTGGTACTAGCTTATTGAAGATCCCGGCTTGAGGGCCATCAATTGTATATGCACACCAATGCGAATGGACGTGCTAATGTGCAAGACATCCGCGATGGTCCGTACAAGATGCGGGACGGATTATTCACAAATTCGATCGCGTTCGTCGTAAGAGGCGAACCGTCGGGGCAAGCTTACATCCCGGAAAACCTCACTTGGCACCACCACGAGCCAACTTGGAAACTACAAAAACCAGACGCGCTACTTATCCGGGAAGCTTAGGCACTCTAGTGAACAAATAAACATTGTCTATCTTGTGCAAATCACCCGGAAAAGTAGCACGTCTGGCTTTTCGGGCTTCTGGATTTTCGGGCTATGACGCATCGAGCAGACGCTTTCGAGAAATCTCATGTGTTCAGCCGTCATGACAACTCTTGCGCGAGATATGGCCCCCTTTGTCGAACCGCTCGGTGATGATCGATTTCTAATTGATCTGGTATCACGTGTCAGCCACGTTCCACCACAGGAAGTCGTGGAACGCCTTAAGAAAGAGCATTACGATCTGGGCGTTAATGTGCGTGACGCGCTCTCCGCTCGCGGGATCAAGCCATTCCGTTGGAGCGATGAACTGGAGACCTTCTACGCTGAAAGCGACGCATTTCTCTACGAGTCCTTGGTCTGGAATCGCACCTCGTTGAAGAACGACATGCGTCGCTGGATTGCAGCGCATCTCGACGGCATTTCTGACGCCCCGAAGAGAGTCTTGACGTTTGGCGATGGCCTGGGATTCGACGCCTTTTATCTCGCGAAAGTCGGACATCAGGTAACCTACTTCGACGTTTCGGAGCGTTGTTCGTCATTCGCTCAAAGCATCTTCGAGCGTGGCGACCTGGATATTCGCATGCTCGCTGACCCTGCCGATTTGTCGGCGAAATCCTTCGACGTCGTGATTTGCCTCGACGTCCTCGAACATGTTCCGGACCCAGCGTCACTCGTGAAATGGCTAAGCGAAGCACTCCGCGAAGGCGGACGCATGATCGTGCACGCGCCGTTCTTTTTTCTTCATCGATGCGTTAGCACGCACCTAAAGTCGAACAGAAAGTACAGCGGCGACGTGCGCCGACTCTATCGGCTCTGCGACTTGTATCCCGTGGACGGGCAATTCTTTTGGAATCCAATCGTGTTCGAGAAGCGAAGCGGCGGTGCGAAGGTGCGGTCGCAACGACCTCCCTTCAGAGTCACTGCGGGAAAGGGGCTCCTTACTTTCGGTCGATTCTGGAGTCTTCCATTCAACACGATTACGAGAATGATCGCGACGGCCGACAAGAAGCAACTCGTAAGGTAAAAAAAGTCGACCGAGCACTTTGATCTTTGAAAACTTGGTTTTAGCGGGAGCTCGCAGGCGGAATCCCGGCCGAAATGACGCCTAATGTGGTTGCCGAGCAACCGAATCACGGCAGTTGCGCCGTTTGAGATGCCCACGGTGCGGACTAATCACGTAGAAAGAAGGAGTTGGCATCGTTCGTCAACTACGCGGCGTTGCGATAGTAGTATGGCAGCAGACCACTGAGTCGCTCGCGGCATTCGATCTTGCCAGCGATTTGGCCGACTTCTTTGCCAGGGGCTATGATCTTGTTTTCGAGCCCCTGGTGATTTCGCTCGGTGTGATAATGCTTCAAGAACTGGTGGAAAGCATTGTGCAACGACTTCTCGCCGAAGAAGATCATTCTATCCAAGCACTCGGTCATATCCCCACGTCGGATTCTCTCTGGCAAAGCGCGGCACGAGTTGCCTGATTTCGTCGGGGATAGCCGGTCTTCCTAGTTTCATTGTCCTCCGATCGGTGTAGTCCCATTTCTGGGCCACCAGCTCACGATGCCAACGGAGAATCGTGTCCGGAGTGACAATCGTGGTCAGCTCAGACAAAGCCTTTCGCCCCAAGGCTTTGCCTTTGACGGCCAACATTCGGCGCTGATCGTCGTTGAGCAAGATCCGTTTCTTGCCCTGACATTCGAGCAAGGCCTTGGTTTGGCAAATATAGAAGTCAATCGTCTGCTGTTGATAACGATTAACCCACGCGGACAACACCAGTAAGAACAGCTGCCTTGGTTGCAGAATGAAGGACATGGTGTACTCCGACGATGAAACTTAAAGTTTCACCATCTTGACCCGGCCGCAATTCGTCAAGTACCAAGACCGGTCCAAATCCGAGCATTTCACAAATCGTAAACCCCGAAATCACAAGCTGTTATGATTCGGTTGAGTATTTTGACCACACGGTGTCCGGCTAGCTGCCAGAATTCGAGATTTTCACAAGATCCGATATCCAATGAATTCGGACGGTCTCGAAGTCGCTGAGAGTTGCCCCACGAGGTCGCTCGGACCCCACCCAATTTCTGGAGAGGCCGCTGAGGGCATGGAGACGGGGACAACTGCCCCCTTCGTGCGGCGGTGTGACACGCCGCCCTCACGTAGCCAGGATTCTTTGAGCTGGCGGTTGCATCGCCCTCTGAGGCATCTGCTCGACGCAAACTCGCGTCGGTGAATTCGACCTCTGAAGATCCGGCCGACGCCAGATTCCCAATTCGCTTGGGCACTCAGGAGTATCCCTCATGAGTCACGAACGAAATCCGCTTGCGCGCTCATGACACGCCCACCTGTGCGCTGGCCGAATGGCGGTTGTCATCATGCCGACTGCGCGGGTCGACAGTGTCTTGTAGAGTGGACAATCAGGGTGACTACGCGCCTCAACGTGCGTCGGCGTTTCACTCCGACGCAGCTTGGCGACCTACCATTTCCAGCGGCGGTCTGTTTCACCTCCGCATCTAACAGAGTGTCCGGATTCTCGCTTCGGTGTGCTCAACCGACACGGGTTGGCAAATTGCTGACTCCGCGGATTTCATCATTCGCGACCATTGGCCGAAGGCCTTTTTTTACCGTAGCCTGGAGCATCGCCCCAGGTGTAAGACGCGCGATTACGTTTTTGGCCGAAGGCCAAATTCACCCGCAACCTTATGCGTCGCGCCGGGAGGAATTGCAACCATGCCGCGATCATTGACTAAGCTTTAACGCCCATTTGATCTTCAGCACTAAGAATCGAGAGCGGTAGTTGGACGACGAAATCCGGCCGCGCGTACACGGTTATCTCGCGACAGTCATTCGCGACCTTGGCTCGCCATGGGTCGTGGTGGGCGGTGTGGCGGATCATGTGCATATCTTATTCGACATTGGCAAGAAGACCGCACCGATGAAGTTCGTCGAACACATGAAGCGGGAATCATCGAAGTTCGTGAAGACACTTGGCCCAAAGTACAGCATGTTTTACTGGCAACGCGGCTACGGCATGTGTTCGGTAAGTCCCAAAGATCGCCACGAGGCGGAAAAATACGTTCGCAACCAGGAGGAACACCACCGGAGTCGGTCATTCCAAGAAGAATACCGGGCGATTCTGCAGAAATACGAAATCGAATTCGACGAGCGGTACGTGTGGGACTAACGCAAGACTCTGAGGCGGCCCGTAATTATGGCCTTCGGCCAAAATTAACAACGTTCATCCAAATCCTGGGGCGATGCCCCAGGCTACGGTGAAGAAAGGCCTTCGGCCAAAGGATGCAAATTCTAAACTCTAGTTTCGGCGCGTCGATCACCCTACCGAATGCAGAAAAGGCATCTCATCTTTCGGCCCCTGCGCGCGGACGTGTAACTGCCCGCCGCTAGAAACTGCATCTTGCCAACCTGCGGCGGCGTGACACGCCGACGCTAGAAACGGCAATTTGCTAACTCGCTTCGGCTTCATCGTCCGACGCGGCTTTGGGCCACTTGCCGCTTTTCCGTAGTCTGTCAGAATTGACACCTGTCCTGCGATCGACGCCCGTCGGATTCGTGCCGGGACCTATGACATACTCGCGGAAGCCGACCGAGTCATCCCTGGCAACAACACCCAGATGAACCAAGGATTTCAACGATGCAGTGGCTAAACGAACCTGGCCAATGGAACGCCCTGAGCAACGGCCTCTCCGCTCGGGCGGACGCAGAAACGGACTTCTGGAGAAAAACGCACGACAACGGAATTCGCCACAACGGTCATTATTACTTCAATTCCGTTACTGGCGATTTCACCGCGCGAGTCAAAGTCACCGGTGAATACAACTCCCAATACGACCAAGCTGGACTCATGGTGCGAATCGACGAACGGACGTGGCTCAAATGCGGAATCGAGTTTTTAGACGGAATTCAATATGCCAGCGCAGTGGTCACTCGTGATTACTCCGATTGGTCGATTTCACCAGTGTCGAATCCGCCGGCAATCTGGCTTCAATGTGAGCGCAAAGGTACTACCTTCACCGTCCTTTATTCGATCGACGGCACCGAATACGAGATGATTCGTCAACTGTTTCTGACGGACCAGACCGAACAGCAGCTGGGAATGATGTTCGCCGCCCCCAAAGGCAATGGTTTTAGCGTTCTGTTCGAAGACTACCGAATGACGCAGTTAAAATGACATCGTCTTGAATCGTGAAGCGGTCCCCCTCGAAGTGGATTGCGCCGCCGCACCACTGGCAATTCGTGCCGAACCGCCTAGAATCCCCTGTAATTAGGATAGGCCGGTAGGTTCGGCTTTCTTTACCGTCGCCGGAAAACGCCGCCGAGCGGCCCAGGAGGGACCCACATCATGACCACTGGCCCCAGTACCGAGCTGAGAAAGACGCCGCTCTTCGACTGGCATTCGTCTCATGGCGGAAAAATGGCCGATTTCGCCGGTTGGTCGATGCCCATCCAGTACAGTTCGATTGTCGAGGAGCACCTCCACACGCGTAGCAGCGCATCGATGTTCGATGTCTCCCACATGGCGCGGCTGGAGTTTCGCGGTGCCGGAGCCAATTCGTTTCTGAATCGTCTACTCACCCGACGTGTGGACAATATGAAGGTCGGCCAGGTACGGTATAGCTTGATCCTCAACCAACAGGCAGGCGTATTGGATGACGTGTTGGTGTACCGTACAGCGATTGATGCGAGGCATTCCTGCTACTGGATGGTCGTTAACGCGGGAAATCACCAGAAAATAAGCTCATGGATTGGCAGTCAGCCAGGCGGTGAGGATTTCGAGTGGATCGACCATACCGCCGAGACCGCCATGATGGCTATCCAAGGGCCACGGGCCGTCGATTTGGTGAAGGCCCAGCTGCAAGCGCCATTGGACGAGCTGAAATACTATCATTCGACACGTGTGGCTTGGGACGATCACATGGTTCTGGCCAGCCGCACGGGATACACCGGAGAGGATGGTTGCGAGTTAATTCTACCAGCGGACTGCGCCGTCGAATTTTGGATGCAGCTGATTGCAGCTGGAAATGGCCAGGTCAAGGCGGCTGGATTGGGTGCGCGAGACACGCTTCGAGTAGAGGCTGGCATGCCACTGTACGGTCACGAGTTGTCCGAGACGATGAACCCGTGTCAAGCCGGACTGGGGTTCGCGGTCAATATGAAAAATCGTGATTTCATTGGTCGGACCGCGCTGGAAGCAATCAAGGCTGGTGCAATCGGTCAACAGCGGATAGGTCTTCTCCTTGACGGCCGACGGGTTCCTCGAACGGATTACCCGATCATCGCCGGCGGCGAGCCAGTCGGCTTGGTGACGAGCGGGACTTTCTCACCGACACTTGAGAGGCCGATTGCGATGGGATATGTTCAACCCGAATGGGTCGCCGTCGATACGCGGTTGGAAGTTGATATTCGCGGGCGACTGGAGAAGGCCAAGGTGGTCAAGCTCCCCTTCTACACGCGTGACGGATGACAAATAGGGAGTTGAATACGGATGAACGCTGAAGAACTACTGTATAGCAAAACACACGAGTGGGCTCACGTCACTGAGCGTGATGGAGAAAAGATCGCCACGATTGGCATTTCCGCCTTCGCCATCGAGCAGCTCACCGATCTGGTTTACATGGAGCTACCTCAAACCGGGCAAGCTGTCACCGCTGGCGAGAGCATGGGCGAGGTTGAGTCCGTCAAGGCGGTGAGTGATCTCTACAGCCCCGTGACGGGTGAAGTCATTGACGTCAACACGTCGCTGGTCGACTCACTGGAAACGCTCGGAAAGGACCCTTACGATGCGGGCTGGATCGCCAAGATCCGTCTTGTCGATGGCGGGTCCATCGACGAGTTGATGGATTTCGAGGCGTATCAAAAGCAGTGTAGTGAAGACGGTTAAGGCAGCCCAGCTGACAGGTATGGACTTAGGATGGCTTACATCTACGCAACGGAAAATGATCGTCGGGAAATGCTCGACGCCATTGGTGCCGCATCGATTGACGAACTGCTGGAGCAGGTTCCCGCGGACATCCGACTCGATAAAGCGCTGGATCTACCAGCGGCGATGGGCGAACTAGAATTGACCCAACACCTCACGGCGATGGCCGGGCGAAATCAATCTTCGCGGGAGAGCATCTGCTTCCTGGGGGGTGGCAGTTATGACCACTTTATCCCAGCCGTGGTTGATACCCTGGCCTCGCGCGGTGAGTTTTATACTTCCTACACACCGTACCAGCCGGAAGTGAGCCAAGGCAACTTGCAGGTGATGTTTGAATATCAAACGTTGATCTGCCAGCTCACGGGAATGGATGTTTCGAACGCCAGCTTGTACGACGGAGGCAGCTCGGTGGCCGAGGCGGCCCTGATGTCGACGAGCGTGACCCGCCGTCATGGTAAGGTTGTCGTGCCAGCCACGCTTCACCCAGAGTATCGCCAGATTCTTGGCACTTTTCTAGAGAATCTGGGCACGAAGCTGGTCACCGTGCCGATGGTGAACGGACGGACGTCCCCAGCCGATTTGGCGGAAGTGATCGACGATGAGACCGCCTGTGTGATCCTACAACATCCGAACTTTTTTGGTTGCCTGGAGAGTGTCGAAGAGATCGCGGAAATTACGCACCAGCGCGGCGCGCTGTTGGTCATTGCCTTCGATCCGATTAGCCTCGGTCGGCTGAAGTCGCCCGGGGAATTAGGAGCTGACATCGCCGTGGCCGAAGGCCAGAGCCTGGGCTCACCGATGGCGTTCGGTGGTCCGTATCTCGGCATCATGGCGTGCCAGGAGTCTTACGTTCGACGGATGCCCGGACGGATTGCCGGTGAGACCGTCGATCGGCGAGGACGACGCTGCTGGGTGTTGACCCTGCAGACTCGTGAGCAGCACATTCGCCGTGAGAAAGCGACCAGTAACATCTGCACCAACCAGGGGTTGCTTGCCCTTCGCGCCAGCATCTACTTAGCGGCAATGGGCCCAACCGGACTGCAATCAGTTGCCGACTTGTGTTTGCGAAAGGCGCATTTCGCCGCGGAGCTGATTCAACAGTCGCCACGATTCGACTTGGCCTGGGCCGATCCATTCTTCAAGGAGTTCGTGATCCGGGATGCGGAGGATCAGGTCAAACCGATGCTGGATCGCGCTCGGCGGAATGGCATTCTGGCCGGTCTGCCGCTCGGTCGATGGTACCCGGAATTGGACGATTGTTTTTTGGTCAGCGTAACTGAGCAACGAACACGGGACGACATTGAGCGATGGTGTGGCTGCCTGTCGGCGAACAACCATGAGGTTTGCCATGCGTAACGCGGAAACAACGGTCTCGTTATTCGAATTGTCACGGGTGGGCCGTCAGGCCGCGCGGCTGCCCGCGGTCGATGTTCCCGATGTTCCCATCGAAGACCTGCTTCCGGAAAACGCGAGGTCCGAGACTGCTCCGCCGTTACCTGAACTGTCCGAGCCACAGATTGTGCGTCACTTTACTAATCTCTCCACGCTCAACATGTCGGTCGACACGCACTTCTACCCGCTGGGATCGTGCACGATGAAGTACAACTCCAAGCGCAACGAGCGACTGGCTTCGCTCCCGGGGCTGTTGCACGTCCATCCCTACCAACCCGACGAGACGATTCAAGGACTGTTGGAGCTGTTATACGAGCTCCAGGAAATGTTGGCGGAGATTTCGGGTCTGCCGGCGGTCTGTTTGCAGCCGGCGGCGGGCGCCCAAGGCGAACTGACGGCGCTGATAGTGGCGACGGCCTATTTTCACGCCCGGGGTGAAGACCGTACCAAGGTGTTGGTTCCGGATAGCGCCCACGGCACGAATCCGGCCAGTGCCCGTGTAGCCGGACTGGACTCGGTAACCGTTCGCGGCAACTCCACGGGCGCGGTGGACATTGACGACCTGGAAAACAAGTTGGATGACCAGGTCGCGGTGTTCATGATCACCAACCCCAACACGTTGGGGCTATTCGAACGGCAAGTCACCGAGATTGCGAGGCGTGTGCATGATCGCGGGGGCCTCATCTATCTAGATGGTGCCAACATGAACGCCATCTTGGGCATCACGCGGCCTGGCGACTTTGGGGCGGACATGATGCACTTCAATCCACACAAAACGTTTAGCGGGCCGCACGGCGGCGGCGGGCCAGGCGCCGGACCGATTTGTGTGAGTAGAGACCTGCAACCGTATTTGCCCATGCCGGTCATCATGAAGGACGATGATTCGTATCGGCTGTCCCATGACGCACCGGATTCGATCGGCCGGGTTCGCAGCTTCTTCGGCAACGTCGGTGTCTTGGTACGAGCCTACGCCTATCTGCGCACGCACGGTCCGGATGGTCTTCGAGAGGTATCTGAGATGGCGTTACTGAATGCGAATTATTTGCTCAGTCAGGTGAAACACATTCTCAAAGTTCCGCAGGGCGAGCGATGCATGCACGAATTCGTCGCTTCGGCGGTCGACGTGAGGAAACAGCGAGGCGTGTCCGCCATGGATATCAGCAAGCGACTTCTAGATTTCGGCTATCACGCACCAACGGTCTACTTTCCACTCACCGTACCCGAAGCGATGATGATCGAACCGACGGAAACCGAAAGCAAGGAAACACTGGACGCTTTCGCCAAAGTCCTGTTTCAAATCATCGACGAAGACGCTGAACTACTTCACGACGCGCCACACACAACTTGGATCAGCCGACCCGACGAAGTGCAGGCAGCAAGGAAGCCGGTGTTGCGCTGGCGGCCGACCGATGCGACTGATTCTTGATGATGCCCGCAGCGGCGCCTGGAACATGGCGGCGGACCAGTGGCTGATGGAAAACTGCGCGGCGACGGGGGAGGCGACGCTGCGTTTCTACCGCTGGTCCGAGCCGACCGTCTCCCTAGGATATTTCCAGTCGATCGAACTGCGGCACGGCCACCCGTCCAGCCGCGAATGCCCGATTGTACGAAGGACCACGGGAGGTGGAGCGATCGTGCACGACGCCGAGCTGACCTACTGTCTAACATTACCAGTCGTCGATCGGGTCGACTCGAAACTGACCGAATGCTATGAATTGGTCCATCAGGAACTCATTGAGGTGCTGGCCCAAAAGGGGGTCACCGCGACTCTCGTCGGGGATGCTGGAACTCGCGAGCCGTACCCGCCATTTCTCTGTTTCCAGCGGCGCGCCCCTCAGGATGTCTTGGTTTCCCAGCAGAAAATACTGGGCAGCGCACAAAAACGTCGGCAGGGGGTCCTGCTGCAACACGGCAGCCTGCTACTGGCGAAATCCACTGAGGCACCCGAATTACCTGGACTCAGCGAACTCACGGGCCAAGAATTAAACGCGGAGGAGATAATTGCGTCGTGGAGCCAGCGTCTCCTGAACGCACTTTCCTGGAAGGCCACGGAATTCCAATGGGGTCCGCGTGAGATCAAGGAGATTCGAACGATCGCAGAGACGAAGTTCGCCAATCCGACGTGGACGGGGAAAAGGTGATACCACGATCCTGGTTCCGGTGGCTGGACCGATTTCAGGGTCAATCTAGCTGGTTGAAGCGTCAATTTCACCCGGCGTCTGGCCTTTTGAAGTTGCGCTTTTTGGTAACCCGACGCGTAAGCGAGGGAATTTCACGTGTTCATTGCGTCCCACGCTTACGCGTCGGGTTTCCATTTTCCGAGGAAATTTAACCTAGCGCAACTTAAAAAGTCCGGCCTTGGTTTCGAAAAATGAAATTCTTGAGTTTTTTGCCAATAAAGGACATCACGTTTTGACGACCGACGATCGGTCTGCTATGCTGGGGGGCAAGCTGGGTGAAAATCCCTGATTCGCGGCTCGATTCCCGTTATCTTATCATTCTCTTTATAAAAATCTTTTGCGGGATCAATTCGGTTGCGAAAATCGTTGCGTTGTTGTTGGATACATTTGGAGATGGTTTTTTTGGGGCTCCTGTTGGTGACTGGAAAAGATCGCTAGCGATGCTGTTAGATCTTCCAGCGCAAATTAATCGTCCCCAAGCGTAGCCACCATCCGATATCGCGACATTTCAGAGAGATTGCTTCAATTTCCACGGGAACTGCAAATTTCCCGACGTATACCAATGCGCTGATTCCGATGATTTAATCATGCATGCCAAACTAAAACTAATACGCGATTCGGACAAATCACGTGTATTCGACGTGACGGTACCCCAATTTGTAATTGGTCGTGGGGACGGGTGCCAGCTGCGGCCCAACAGCGATGCCATCAGTCGGCGGCATTGCGCGGTTCTGCTTCAGAACGACAAAGTTGTCGTTCGCGACCTGGGCAGCCGCAACGGTACGTTCGTGAACGATCTGCCGATTGGCAAAAAAGAGGAACCGTTGGTCACGGGCGACAAGCTGCAAGTGGGCCCACTCAAATTCGAAGTGACGATTACGGATGACGCAGGTGTGGTTCAGGAGCCGACCGACTCCCGAGTCATGCATCAACAGAACGCCGACGAGTCCGGCGACAGCGGCCTTTTGAGCCAATGGTTATTGGCGGCGGATATGGCTGACCAGGACGGTCGAGCCGAAGACCCAGAGACGCGCAACTTCATACTAGATCAAGAGGGAGAAGACGAAGAAGGCTCCGGAAATGAGACAATCACACTAGATTCAGCCAAATCAGCCGGATTGCTCAAGGGCAAAAAAAAGAAGGAGCCTGGAAAACTTCCTCCACCACCCAAGGAATCCACGGCCAATACGCAGGAAGCCGCGGCCGAGACCCTCAAAAAACTCTTCACTCGAGGCACTTAGCGTCTTTCTCTGGCGAAAACGTGTTTCAGCTGGTCGCATCGGTGCACCAACAGCGCGGGGAGCCCCGCGTCTTGGAGTCGCGCTCGGCCGTCCCAGTGATAACAACCCGCCTGCACGATCGCTATTTGCGTGTTAGGCGCCGCATAATCGTTCTAGCTAGCGCCCTACGCCCGGATAACGTCGCTCAGCGCCCATCTTTGCGCAATCCGTCAACACCCCTAGATCCTATAATTTCCCCTAGTCGTTCAATTTTGACATCGTCTTTTTCCGATGCCATCTGTGAGAAAGGGAGCATGTCCGACGCACCGTCGTGGGCAGCTCAGACGAACCGAAACAAAGCTACGGGGAGAATTAGAGTGGCTAAAGCGAAATCAAAAACCAAGGACGCCGCGGGAGATACGGATCGTCGAGAAAGCACCGACCTTCGGGAAGAATCGAGCGATCTCCGAAATGCGGACGAGCCCGTCGCGTGCGAACGCCGCGGAGAACGTCGTAAAGTCCAACGTCGGAGGCAGATTGATCCGACCACGTGCGAGCGGGACTACACGGACGTCGAGATCGAATTCATGCAAGCGATGGATGAATACAAACGATCCAGCGGTCGCATGTTTCCCACCTGCAGTGAAATCCTGGAGGTCGTCCAAGCGTTGGGATATGAGCGAATCAACAAGGCCGTGAGCGAATTCAGTGAACCAGTTGATTCGTCGATATCGGAACGTGAACTGGAATCGCTTACCGAAGATGCTGCTAGCTAAGCGTCGGAGCAACACGGTTTAAGATGATCTAGGCCAGATTGTTTGGTCATTGAGTGGACTTGAGGATCAACACTCCAATCCACCGAGAAACCAATCGGATGGAAACGTTGGTCGTTCAATGTTCGCCGAAAAAGCAGTTTCTCGCATGCGGTGTCTAGTGACCCACGCAGTCGGGTGCAGGAACGGGGTTCTTAGGCGGCGGTTGTGATTGCTGGCGTTGCTTTCACGTTTGGGTGGAAGGGATTTCCTGGTCGGTTGCGTAAATGTTGCTCCAAGCGATCGTCGTCGCAGAGGGCGG
>Ga0310121_10001484_pt1 | contig 23906 bp, 17 predicted proteins | sample CB27_Tmax_986_MG_FD_203504 | JGI IMG/M metagenome (GOLD analysis project Ga0310121, IMG submission 203504) | Marine microbial communities from Western Arctic Ocean, Canada - CB27_Tmax_986 | ecosystem: Environmental > Aquatic > Marine > Oceanic | place: Canada: Western Arctic Ocean | collected...
GGGCATGTTGATCGATCAGCATGTAAACGACTCCGCCCCCTTTCAGGACGGAAATCACCGGTTTGAGAGCATGTTCTTTGTAGATGACTTGGAGGCCATTGGCCTCTCGGATCTCCTTCATTATTCGGGTCACCCAAGGTTGCTTCTGGGTACGGACGACGGCGTGAGCAAGAACTCCGTTCTCAAGGGTCACCCGGGCGACCACTTCCCAACTACCCATGTGGGGCACAAGCACGAGGAGACCTTTTCCGAGTTCGTATAGTTGAAGGTATCCCTCGCAATTGATCGTCTTAATATAGCCCTCGGTCTGGCGCGGTAAGGCTGGGGAGTAGCATACTTCGAGTCCCATTGTAACAAGGTTTTGGAACGATGATTTGGCAATGGCTATTTTTTCTTTCTCTGTCAATGAATCGCCGTAAGCAAGATCAAGATTGTCGAGGGCGATCTTTCGTCGATTCTTTACCAACCAATACCCGATGAGCCCCAGGCCGCGCCCCAGCTGTTGGATTCTTACCAGGGGAAAGAGCCGGGGGATTCGGATCAGAAGCCGGAAAATCCGCTCAATCACTTGATTCCTCGCCATCACCCGAGGGTGGCTTGATGCGCCAGCAACGATGCATCCACATCCAGTCTTCGGGATGAGTGCGAACGTAATCTGAGGTAATGTCCAGATACCGCTGAGTATTTGTCAGGAGGTCCCTATCGCGGTCACCTGTCACGATGGTTTCAACCGGCTTGGAAACTGTCGCGGCGAACTTGCCGCTGGGGTGACGCCAACTGCACGCTACTACAACCGAGCAACCGGTCCGCATCGCCAAAAGCGCCGGCGCGGCGGAGGTTTGCGCCGGGTGGCCGAGGAAGTTTCCCACGATCGTACCCCTGCGGATGTGTCTATCGATGAGCATGTAGACCACTTCTCCTCTCCGCAAAGCCCGGAGGGCGGATCGGAGGGAGTTCTTATTGTCGATTTCGTTCATCTTGTTAAAAGCTCTGAAATCACAAAGGATGCTCGCGAGCCAGGCGGGCCTTTGGCGGCGGGTTACAGCGTTAATTACGGGAAACATTTCCGCCGTGATCCGCGCAGGAATTTCCCAGTTACCCATGTGAGGAACCAGAATGATGAGGCCCCTCCCTTTATTAAACCCTTCGACCATGTTCTCGAATCCCTCGCAGTGGAAGTATGGTTTAATCGATCCTTCAACACGGAAGAGATAACCGATTTCCATTACCAGGGTAGCGATATTGACAAAGCTTCCCTTGGCAATCCGCACCTTTTCTTTCCTGGAAAGCGAGTCACCATAGATACGATCGAGATTGTCTATCGTCTGCTGGCGCCCCTTGGGGGCGAGGAGATAGACAGCCGTACCAATCAATCTGCCCCACCACCGGATGGTGGAGAGTTTCCACTTGCCGACGGCCGCCAACAACTTTCTTGCGAGGGTTTCCATTAAACAGCGGGGGTTCGGATCTGCGATGTCCCCGGTATGGGGTTTGGATGACACGGTTGCCAAATAGTCAGGTGGTCTCGCCAATTTCAGATAGTTTTCGTCCTGGGTAGCATCCATCCTGCCGGACAGTTGATAAGGTTGCCATCTCGGAACGCCTCATGATCTCGATTTTTATTCCCCTTCCCCGTCGAGATCCTCCTCTACCTCCCCGTCCAGCGGTTCCATGCCGAAGATATCCCGGAAGTCATCGATCCGGTTGTGGACGAAGGGAATTTCAATAACCATCTGGCGAAGAGGTGAAAACCAGAAACCGGCAATCAGGCCAACGATGAAAATCCATTTAATGCTCGCAAAGAGGGCGCGATTCTCGTAGAGTTTATTTATCTTCGCCTGCCGCTCCTGCCCAGCAACTTTCCGCTTGTGTTCCGATTCGGTGACTTTGCCAAACTGGTGTTTTCTCCACTCCAGGGAGCCAAGGGTTTCGTATAAGAGGATATTCGCCTCGTGCCACTCGATCAGGGTCTTGTCGATAGCGACCTCGCTGGCCTTTTCAAAATCAGCGATGGAGATGGTTCGCTTGACCATTTGGAGGATGTTCTGGGCAACATAGTGGTCCTTGGTGATAACTGAGGAAAACTGGTCGTGACGCTGTGCGACAACCCGCTTGACCTTGTCGAAACGGTTCATCGCATCCTCCGGCAAGGCCTGTTCCTTGTCGAAGGCCGCTAACAGGAGTGTGGAGTATTCCTGCCAGATGCCGATGAGTTCCTTCACCTGTGCGATACTGGCCTCCACCTGGGGATCTTCCAACGGGCTTTCCTCCTTGTTTCTCCGCTCTCTGTGGAGCGCAGGGTGATAATGATTTCTTGGGCCTCGGAAGGCAAGGGACCCGGAGTACAACTCCAGGTCGAGGATTAACACAACTCCAGGTCGAGGATTAACACAACTCCAGGTCGAGGATTAGCACAACTCCAGGTCGAGGATCGTGGAGTCCAGGTCCGGGATTATCGGCTCCGGGCCCAGGATTATCGATTTCCGGCTCAGGATTTTCGATTTCTGGCCCGGGATTATCAATTTCAGGTCCGGGATTAGCAACCTCCCGTTTACCGGTAGGGATGGGACGGTATTATGCTCCCATGAAGGCGACTGGCTCCCGCACCACGAGGTCCAATCGGGCTGGAGTATTTCTATCTGTCCCCTCTTTGTCGTTTCTGCTGCCGCTTCTGGCTTTCCCCATTCTCTGGTACTTGCGTCCCTCAGAGTTCGGCTTCCCACTGGACGACGCCTGGATCTTCACCGTTTTCGCGGAAAACCTGCGCGTCCAGGGGGACTGGGCCTTCAATCCGGGAGAGGGGAGCGCTGGGGTGACCAGCCTGCTCTGGACACGTCTCTTGGCCTGGGCGGGATACTGGAACGGGGGGGGTACCCAGGGATCTGGTGGTACATTCCAGATGGAAGTCGTGTGCGCTTGGCTGCTTGCGTTCATCGGAGGTTTTTTTCCGCTCGTCCTAGCCTTGCCGAGGATCTACCACCCTGCATTGGAAGGAGGACCCGGTTCGCGGCGTTGGCTGGCGGCAGCTTTGGCCTTCCTTGCATTGGTTCACGGGATTTGGTTCTTTCATCTTTATTCGGGGATGGAGACGGCGCTGTTTGTCGGGCTCGGGGTTCTCGCAATCGTCCTCTGTGAAGAGAGGCGCTATCTCGCAACAGGAATTGTTCTCGGGTTGCTTGTTCTGACTCGAATCGAGGGGTCGCTGTTGGCGGGGATACTCTGTGTGTTCGCCTGTTTCCGGACGACGATATTTAAGAGCTGCCTCGCAGTGGCATTAGCGCCGGGCTTGGCAGTAGCAGCGACCCTGTTTCACAACTGGCGTGTCGCCGGAACTGTATTCCCCACGACGTTCGCTGGGCGGAGGTTTCTTTTCAAACTCGACCCCGATCAAGTCCATATCCGGTTCTTCGGCGAGCACCTCCGGAAATTCGTTACCAATTGGTTTGAGCGCATCCACGAATGGGTTTGGATGGATCGCTTCCTCCTCGGCGGGGATTTCCTGCACATCCCTGGAGAATTCCAGGTCCATCCGCTCGCGTTGGTTCTGGATCTTCTAATGGTTGTGGGAGGACTGGTCCTGTTCATCAGAATCTGGGAGCTGAAAAGGTGGCGGCACAATGCCCCGCTCTTCCTATTCTTCCTCTGGACGGTTGCGCACAACCTGTTTTACGTGACCGTGCTCCCAACCGGCGGCCATGCGGGTCGTTACCAGGCAATGAACTTCCTCTGGCCACCGCTCTTGGCATTCATCGGGGGAAGAGAAACCGTCCGCCTTCTCCTACGAGGGGCTGGAACCCGAGTCATCTACGCGGAACGCCACGTAGTGGGCAAGGCGGGCGGCATTATGATGATTCTGATTCTGCTTGTCCCCACCGTAGTTTCGCTCATGACCTGGAAACAGGTCTTGGAATCCGGCATCCATCGTATTGACAGCCTGCATATAGAAATGGGGTCCTGGGCGCGGGAGAACACGATCCCGGCGGCGCGTGTTGTGGTATTCGATCTGGGGGCCTTCAAGATGGCTTCCGAGCGGTATGTCATCGACCAGAGCGGTCTGTTGGACAAACGCGGCCTTGAATCGTTCCAAGAAAAAAACAGCCCGACCTTTTATCGCGAGCGGAGGGCGACTCATCTTTTCAAGTTCGAACGGTTAGACGAGCCCGATCTGATTATTGATCCGATCTGGAAAACGGATTTCGTTTTGGAGCATCGGTTGTCGTTGGATGAAGAGTTCGGCCTGGATCGAGAGGCGGTCCAGAATACCTGGAGCCGTTGTTCGTTGTATCGGATTGTTTATTCGGACCAGATGTAGGGTGGGTTAGCCGATAGGCGTAACCCACCATTTTAGAGGGACATGGTTTCTAATCACTAGAAGCGTTTTCCAGGGGTGGGAGGTACCGAGTGGTGGGTTACGCCTATCGGCTAACCCACCCTACGCATTCACACAAAAACGCGCTGAAGCAGGGCTTCAGCACTCCATATGTGGCATGGTCTCCCGACCATGCCACAACGAGTTAATCCCTCACGCTGTAGGGAATGGCCTCTGTGCCATTCCGTGGGTCGCCACCACCCGGCCGCACTCACGCGCCTTGCGGACTATCCACTCATAGAGCGGTAAGCTCTCGTACTTATCATTCTCTCCGATGAAAATGCGGAGAAGCTTCCCGTCTTTTGGAAGAATCATCGTGTTTCTATCTTGAAGTCGTCAGGGCGTAACCCGCCCATACGAACGCTACGCCCAGGATAATATGGATTCCGACGTTGGCGGCGACACGAATGTGCTCGCCATCTCGGATCATTGCAAAAGTCTCGTAGCCAAAAGTCGAGAAGGTCGTGAATCCGCCCAAGAGACCGATCAGGGCGAAGGTACGAAACTCTGGTCCGAATAGCAGCCGCGATTCCATGAGTCCGGCAAGCACTCCGATCAGGAGACAGCCCAGGAGGTTGACTGCCATCGTCCCATACGGAAACGTGGTCAGCGGGATTTGCCGGTGGATCAGCCCGCTCAATCCATAGCGCAGCAGAGAACCGAGGAATCCTCCAGACCCGACCAGGACTGCGGCGATCAATGCTGTTTTCAATGGTGCCTCCGACCGTTGCTAGGACTAAGATGGTAGATGAATTTCCAAAAATTCATCCGGTCCTGCTCTTGCCTCTGAATTCTTGCGAATTCAGCTACACCCTGGGCCTGAAGCAAGGCTCCAGCACTCCATAAGAGAGGTGGTTCGGTCTAATCGTGATATTCATCCAAGGTCTGGAGCAGGACTTCGCCCAACTCTTTGCCGCTATTCTTCGAGCGAGATCGCAGGCTGTCGTAGCCGTACGGATCGATTTCGTATTGAACAAAACATTCCTGATGGCGGCGGCTTTGAACAAGAATTTCTCCTCTTGGATCAACGAGGTAGCTGTCGCCGTACGCCATCCCCTCGGGCGCGATGCCCTTGTCCGGCTTTGTGCCGACATTGGTCGAGCGCATGAAGTAGATACCGTTCTCAATCGCTCGGGCGCGATGGTCATTGCGCACCTCGACATAATGATCGAGCAAGTATCCTTTATCAATCACATTGTAATGCGGGGCGAAAATAATGCGGGCGCCTTTTAGCGCGAGGATGCGCGTCGGTTCTATGTATCCACCATCGGCGCAGATCACGACACCATACTTCACGCCCTTTTTTTCAAAAACAGGGAACTTGCGGCCCGGAATAAAATAATCGTAACAGGGAAAGGCTTTGCTATAGGTGTCCAGTATCTTCCCCTTTTCCACAACGATAACTGTATTAAACAGATCCTCGCCGCGCAGTTCATTCAATCCGACCATCCAGGTTGCGCTATAGTCCGCGGTTTGTGCCAATATATCCTGAATCTCCGGTCCATCCAGCTTCAGGCTGTTGTCCCTCGCGCGCTGCGCGTTGTCAAAGTAGCCTGTCAGAAACGATTCCGGAAAGGTGATGATGTCGATCTTCTCACGTTCGGCCCATTCCAATCCCTTAAAAACCTTCGCCGTGTTAGCCTTCAGTTTTCCTGCCTCGCATTCGCATTGGAAATGCCCGATGCGGAGTTTTACTGAGCCCTTCTCCGTTTCTTCGCAAAACCCGAGATTTATCGCGAATATGGAGACAGATAGCCACAGAGCGATGAATCGTCGAAAGAGATACCCAGGCCGAAATGGTGGGATGGTCGACATTTTCACGAAGAAACTTTTTACCCTTTGAGTTGGTCCACGTAATCGGTTTTTTCCCAGGTGAAATCAGGATCCTCGCGCCCGAAGTGGCCGCAGTTGGTGGTTTTAGCGAAGATCGGGCGGCGCAGGTCGAGGCGGTCGATGATGGCCCTGGGGCGCAGGTCAAAGACCTCGCGGACACGGGTGGCGATTTCCTCATCGGAGATGGTTCCCGTCCCAAAGGTTTCCACCATGACTGAGACTGGGTCGGCCACGCCGATCGCATAGGCGACCTGGACCTCGCAGCGGTCGGCTAACCCGGCGGCCACGATGTTCTTGGCGATGTGGCGCACCGCATAAGCGGCGGATCGGTCCACTTTGCTGGGATCTTTTCCGGAAAAGGCGCCACCGCCATGACGGCCCATGCCACCGTATGTATCCACAATGATCTTTCTTCCGGTCAGACCACAGTCCCCATGCGGACCACCCACGACAAACCGGCCGGTGGGGTTCACATGGATTTTAGTGTTGTCATCCAGGAGTCCATCGGAAATGGTCGGATTGATGACTTTATCGATCAGGTCCGCCCGAATCTGGGGCTGCGTGGCTTGCTCATCGTGCTGGGTCGAAATGACGACCGCATCCACCCGGATTGGCTTGTTGTCTTCATACTCGACAGTGACCTGGGTTTTGCCATCAGGGCGGAGGTAAGAGAGGACGGAATCTTTCCGGACCTGAGTGAGTTTTTCGTTCAGCCGGTGGGCCAGATATATGGGCAATGGCATCAGCGTGGGTGTCTCCGTGCAGGCATAGCCGAACATCATCCCCTGATCACCGGCGCCTTGTTCGTGGTCCTCAGTCTGATTGACCCCCTGGGCGATGTCCGGTGACTGCGGGTCAATCGACACCAGGACGGCGCAGGTTTTCCAATCGAAACCCATCGAGGAATCGGTGTACCCGATCTTCTTGATGGCGCCGCGCGCGACTTGTTGAAAATCGACGAAGCAGGTTGTTGTGATCTCGCCCGAGATGACCGCCATCCCGGTCGACACAAGTGTTTCGCAGGCGACACGACCTTGCGGATCATCCGCCATGACTGCATCGAGCACTGAATCGGAAATCAGGTCGCTGATCTTGTCGGGGTGACCTTCGGTCACCGATTCGGATGTAAAAAAGATCTTCTTGCTCATTTCAATCCTCCGGTTACTTTTCTGATAGCAGGCGCACTACTCACCGAACTGAATGTGGGAAGAGTCGCCAATGTTCAAGCGTCGGAACGATCCTTCAACAACCGAACCTTCGCCCAATAAAGATTCTCTTAAAGTTACATTTTTTACGGTTACTTTTCTGTTAATGATACTGTCTTCAATGATGGAACTCTCGATCGTACTACCTTCTGCGATGGACACGTTCGGACCTATGATACTGTCAACCAGCGTGACACCGTCAGAGATATAAACCGGCTCACGGATGATGCACCCCTCGGCGGAAACCGGCCGGGAATTCTTCGCCAGGAGATCGCGATTGGTCTCTAGGACAGTCTCTGGTTTCCCGCAGTCGAACCAGCCCTCGACGGGAAAGGTGGTCATCGAGACACCCTCATCGAGCATGAGCTGGAGCGCATCGGTGAGTTGGTATTCGCCCTTGGTCTTGCGGTCTTGTTCCTCGATCAGCTTCCCCAGGGCACTCTTCAGGGTAAGGGTATCCTGGATGTAATAAAGACCGACGATGGCAAGGTTGCTGGGGGGAACCTCCGGTTTCTCGACGAGCTTCTTGATGAGTCCATTCTCGATCTCCACGACACCAAAGCGTCGCGGGTCTTCCACTTCCTTGACCCCTATTGAACTGATACCGCCCTCGATGACGCTCCGGAAATCGCACTCAAAGATGGTGTCTCCCAGGACAATCATCGCGGGCTCTCCATCCATCCACTCTCGGGCCAGGTAGATGGCATGACCCAGTCCAAGCAGTTCATCCTGACGAACGACGTGGACTTTCAAGTCGAAGTGACCCGTAACGTATTCGGTTACCTGATCACCCCGGTACCCAACGATCAGGACAATCTCGTCCACCCCGACTTCAACCAGGCTTTCCAGAATATGCCCGAGTATGGGTTTTCCGGCCACGTTGATCAGAACCTTGGGGGTTGTGTGAGTGTGGGGACGCAGGCGTGTTCCTTCGCCGGCTACGGGGATGATTGCTTTCATAGGTGAAATCCTGACTGTTCCGCACAAAAAATAAGGGTGGCGCAAATTCGGGCCACCCCCAATGGCGTGAAAGTATGTCCTATTGCCGGATTGGGGTCAAGAATTAGCGCAAAAACGCGAAACACAGCACTCGACACAATCAAGGGTGGGTGTTAGGCTGCTAACAACTTCGAGAAAGGCTCGTCTGAATGCACGGGGGCTACAACAGCTGCAGTGTGTCCTATATATACAGTCTGATTTCCCATCCAACAGTTGCAAATCTCATCATTTAGTTACTAAATCAGGGCGAAGCGGAAGAAAGTGGATCGGTACTGAAACCTCGAGGCAATGGTCAATAGGTTCCTGAAAATAGCGGCTTTATCCGCCCTTCTAATCCCTGGGATCTCTTGGTGTGACGGGGAAGAACCCCCGGATGTCTATGTGCGAGTCGGTCTTGTCCGAGAAGAACTGGAGCTGATCCGCCACGAGATGGGAAAGCCGAGGAATGATCAACCGGATATCGGCGTGACGAATGCCGCTCCCCGTGAAGTGTTCTTCCAGGCAATGACCTTGTTCAGTAAAGCGGATCGGATGTGCTTTGAACAAACTCGTGATCGCGCACCAGTACCCGAAACTCCGGCGACCGTTCCCCAACCGCCTGACGTTTTCAGAGTTGCTGATGCCGCGCTGGAACGGATCAAGCGGGTTAAACAATATCTGAACATTCCGGATGCGACGAAGGAACTATCCCGCGATGCGAATAAGACCCCTAATGACGTATTCATCTCCATTGTACAAGCTAACAGGCAATTGAATTTGCTGCTGGACCAGCAGTTCTCGCCAAGTGATGTTTTCCAGCAGGTGACTCGGGCGATCGGGTATACGTCCCGGCTGTTAGCCCAGTTCCCAGGATCAACGAGAATCCATGAACCTCCACTCTTCGAACGGGGTAAACGACCCGCCGATGTGTACCACAGGTTAGTTGGATGTTATAAAAAAGTCAGGCAAATTGCTGAGCTCTCCGGTCACGAATGCCTTGATTTGGCAATCGAGAGCGACCGGATTGAGGAAGATACGACCCCGAGTGATGTGTACGACATCGCCTCCTTGCTCGTATCCGAACTTGCATACCTTCACACTCAGGTGGCGACCACGACTCCACCACCTGGGGTCTACTATCCCGGGCGGAAGTTCCCATCTCATGTCTACCAGCGAGCCGGTATCTTGGAATCCCAGCTTTTGGAACTTGCAAAGTGGGTAAGCCAGTACCCCGAATGGTTGAACGAAGGCGCCCGCAACGAGTAATGGCCTGACAGACCCGATTCCGGGAAGATGCACCAGGAACACAATGCCCCAAGGATACGGAATACAAAGGAAACTGTTGCGCTCCTACATGACGGTGGGTGGCATTGGCGGGTTTTTTCTGCTCCTGGGCCTGGCAATGACTCTTTATTTAGGTTCAAGCGTTCGTCGACTAGCTGAAGTGCGCACGCCCATCGTACAAAACGCCGCTCACGTCCGGGAGGGTCTTGAGGCATCTTTAGCTGCGCTCCGTGGATGGATGGTCCTGGATGACCCGACCTTCAAGACACTGAGAATCAAGGCATGGGTGGAGACGATCGAGCCTGCATTCGCGATTCTCAAAACGTTCGAGGGAGAATGGACGGACCCGAAAGATATCGACAGGTTACATAAACTTGCGCCTCTCCTGGCTGATTTGAGGGAGTTTCAATGGTGGATCGAGGAGGTCGCCCAATCACCAGGAAACCAGCCGGCTCGGGCGCTGATTAACCGGGATGTCCAGCCAGTCGCCGAGGGGATTTTTTCCGCCATCACCGCGATGATTGAATTTGAGAAGGAACTGCCAAGCGGGGCCGAAAGAAAGTCATTGCTGGGCAACATGGCCGACTTCCGAGGATGGTTCGAACGTTCCCTGGAAGCATTAGATGTTTTCGTAGCCTCTGGGGTGGAAAGCAATTGGGAACAATTCCGCGGCTACCGCGAAACAACCAGCCGGAAATTGAATGGAATCGGTGAACGGACTGCGCTGTTAACTTCAGATCAAAACGATCTTTATCGCTGGATAAAAGAAGAATTCAAGGCTTATGAGATCCTTGCAAACGAAGTGAATGATCGGCGCCTAGCAACGGACTGGAACGTTTCCCAATACCTCTTGAGGAAGGAGGCCCTGCCGCGTGCCCGACAAATCCGAACGGTTCTCGCCGAATTGTCAAAGTATCAAGAGGTATTTATGGAGACTGAAGCTCTATCGGTCGCCGGCTTTGCTCGTTCCGCAATCGGTATTTCTCTGACGCTCATTGTGGGAATGTTTTTCCTGGTGTGGTCAGTTTCAAAGTTAGGAGCCGAACAGATTACCCGGCCGATTCTGGCGCTTTCCCACGCTACCCAGGAGTTGGAAGCAGGGACGCTGGATCACGACATACCTGTTACCAGCGAGGACGAGATAGGCCTCCTGACGACCTCGTTCAATCGAATGCGGGCCTCGCTCCAGGAGAGCCGCGCGCAAATTGAGAGGGAAAATGCGGAACGAAAAGTGGCGGAGGCAAGGTTTCGACTGGTGGTTGAGTCCTCCCCCGACGGTTTGGTGATGGTTGATAAGGATGGGACTATTGCGCTTGTCAACGAACAGACAGAGGTGTTGTTTGGAAATACGCGTGAAGAGCTGGTCGGGCAACCTGTCGAAGTTCTCGTCCCCGAACGGTTCAGGCAACAGCACGAGAAAGACCGTGAAAATTACATTTGGAACCCGGAACCACGGAGGATGGGGGAGGGTCGAGATTTGTTCGGTCTCCGGAAGGATGGGACGGAATTCCCCGTCGAAATTGGCCTCTCACCACTTGTATTGGATGAAGGGATCTTTGTTCTCGGGGCAATCAGTGACATCACTGAGCGTAAGCGATTCGAAGAGGAATTGCGCACAAACAGAGATTATCTTCGGGCGCTTGTCGACAACATTCCCGATGTGGTTTATCTGAAGGACAGGAAATCGCGTTACCTGCTCTGTAACAAAGCGACTGTAGAATACCACGAAAGAAGTTCCGAGGACGAATTTATCGGAAAGACCGATTTCGATCTCATCAGCAAGCCGCGCGCTGAGCGCCGTTATGTGGAAGAACAGGAACTGATGGGTTCGGGTGAGGCCATTGTTAATCGGGAGGGTTATTATGTGGACAGTCACGGCCGGGAACATTGGACACTCTCTTCACTCTTCCCGCTGGGCGACGAGCGCGGGAGGGGATATGCTATCCTTGGCATTCACCACGATGTTACCGAGCGCATGAAGGCGGAAATAGAACTGGAACGAACAACTGAAGAGCTCAAGCGGTCCAACACCGAACTGGAACAGTTCGCTTACATCGCCTCACACGATCTGCAGGAACCCCTGCGGATGGTGGTGAGCTATTTACAGCTTATCCAGCGGCGATACGAGGGGAAACTTGACAAGAAAGCCGACGACTTTATCGGATTTGCTGTCGATGGCGCCATGCGGATGAAGACGCTAATCAACGATCTTTTGACCTATTCGCGCGTGGGAACGCAAGACAAGAGTTTTGAACCTGTCGAAGTTTCGGAGGTCGTAGATGCCGCGCTCAAGAACCTGAAAGTTGCAATTGCTGAAAGTCAGACCAAGGTCACGTTGGGATCTCTTCCACGAGTGATTGGGGATCCGGTCCGGTTAGCACAACTATTCCAGAATCTAATCGGGAATGCGATCAAGTTTCGCGGCGAAAAATCTCCTGAGATCTCTATTGACGCCGAATCCCGCGAACACGAGTGGCTCATCTCCGTACAGGATAATGGAGTCGGATTTGATTCAGAATATTGCGATCAGATATTCCAGGTTTTCCAAAGATTGCACACACGGGAAGAGGCTCCGGGCACTGGTATCGGGCTGGCAATCTGTAAGAAGATAGTGGAACGTCATTCCGGTCGCATCTGGGCCGAATCAGTGGAAGGAGAGGGATCGATATTCCGCTTTACTTTGCCAACGAGAGGAGACAAGGCCTGATGAGCACCTACGAAAATGGAAGTTTGCTGGAGATTCTGCTGGTGGAGGACAATCCGGGCGACATTACACTAACTAAAGAAGCATTTGATGACGCCAAGATCAGGAATAATTTGACGGTCGTTCAAACGGGGAGCGAGGTCATACCCTACCTGAAGCAGGAGGGCGAGTATTCCAACTCAACGCGGCCGGACCTTATCTTGCTGGACCTGAATCTACCCAGGAAAAGTGGCCTTGAAATCTTGAAAGATATTCGAGCAGATGAAAAATTGAAACGAATTCCAGTCGTTGTCCTGACGACTTCGGAGGCGGAAAAGGATGTTCTGGGGGCATACGATTTGAACGCGAATTCTTACGTAACAAAACCGGTGGATCTTGACAAGTTTATAGAGGTCATCAAGTCAATCGAAGGATTCTGGTTGACCTTTGTCAAGTACCCAAAAGAGTAATCAAAGATATGGCTCCAGACAAAACTAGAATCCTGCTGGTCGAAGACAATCCGGGTGATGCGCTGCTGATCGAGGAGATTGTCTCTGATGTGAGCGAACAAGGGTGGGAACTTGAATGGGTGGACCGAATCTCGACCGCTGCCGAGAAATTGGAGGAGGAGGAATTCGATATTATTCTCCTTGACCTGTTCCTGCCTGACAGCAAGGGAGTGGGCACTTTCCGAAAAGTCAGCGACCTCGCACCTGATATACCCATCATCCTGTTAAGTGGTCTGGATGACCAGAAAGTGGCCCTCGAGACGGTCCAGGAAGGGGCGCAGGATTACCTTGTAAAGGGGCGTGTGGACGATCAGTTGCTGCTGCGGTCCATACGCTATGCAATAGAACGCAGAAAGATTGGCGACCAGCTCGCAGAATATGCAAGCGAACTCGAGAGGAAAAATACGCAGATTCAGGCCGAACTGGACCTGGCGGGACAACTCCAAAAAGCACTGCTTCCGAAGGAACACCCGAGCCCTGGAGAGGGTGGATCGGGAACCGAGAAGGGTCTGCGGGTCTGCCATCGGTATATTCCGACAACGACACTGGCGGGCGATTTTTATCACATCCTCCCGGTCTCAAAAACCCAGACGGGTATCTTTATATGCGATGTCATGGGCCATGGAATGCGCGCCGCCCTGGTGTCCGCCGTGCTGCGTGGCCTGGTTGAACACCACTCATCCACCGCAGCTGATCCTGGAACGCTTTTGACTAATCTTAATCTGGCGATGATTGATATATGGGAACGAACGCGGAGCCCGATATTCGCCTCGGCGTTTTACGCAGTCATTGATGCTGAAATGAGACGAATGGAATTCGCTAATGCGGGTCATCCTACCCCGTATCTCATCCATGCGCAGACTCGAGAGATCGAATCACTCCTACCGGAAGGCCGGACACGGGAGCCGGCGCTGGGGTTGCTCACAACCTTCGATTATCGAACTTGTAGCGTTTCGTTAGCCCACGGCGACAGCATCGTACTCTACACGGATGGTGTCTTCGAGGTCGACGATGTGGAGGGACACCAGTTTGGTGAGGAAGGATTAATGGAATCGCTCCGAAAACGAGTAGGACAATCTAACGATGAATTACTCGAGGGGGTTTTGGAGGATGTTCGCAAATTTGCAAAGGAAGAGGAATTCGCCGACGATGTCTGCCTGGTTGGAATCGAAGTGAATGGGGAACAGGCCGCTGTCTCCGGTTGATTTGTTCCGGGCCCATACGCTTATTCCATCTAAATTCCCCGGGACGCCTCTTTTATTTCCGTTAGAATTCTCAATGATTAAATCAAACCTGTGTATACTTATGGTACTCGGTATTGGGCTGTGTGGGTGCATGTCAGTCGAAACTCGAATTGCCGGGAGAACGACAACCGAGCAAAGACTCACGACCGCATCGATCGGGCGGGCTCTGGACAATGTTCGGTGGGACCGTCTTGAAGGAAAGCGTGTCGCGTTAAGGATTGTCAGTGTTCAGCCGGCAGAAGACCAATTTTTCCGCGCAGCACTCGAAAGCCGTCTCGGTAGAAAACGAATCCAAGTGGTAGAAAACCCCGAAGATGCTGACGTTCTCGTGACCGCCTTGATCCATTCAATGGGAACAGATATTCGTCGAGGACAGTTTGGCATACCGATCCCCGTGTTTGGCGCCCTTGGTCCCACCACTGCGGTTCCATCGGGACTCGGTGGTCTTTCGTTATACAACAGCAATCTCCAAGAAGGGTACTGTCGAGTTGAGTTCTATGGAACTTCAACCAAGACAAACAAACTTTTGTGGCGCAGTGAACCAGTAGAGGGGAACTCCTTCTTAAAAACAACCAAGGCCTTTGGTTTTATCGGACCAATCAAAAAGAGCGACATCTACTTTGAAGAAGATGAGGAGGAGGAGGAAAAGTGACCTTCAGATTTCCGTCAGAGCATTTCACAGTTACTTGTAGCGGTGCCCCCCCATCAGAACCCCGCGCGTGAGCAAGGAGACCCTACGCTGGTGCAAAATCCCCTTGCTCACGCGCGGGGTTCTGAAGGCGGGCGCTACACTCGGATGTTAACTGCTTTATTGTTCCCGTTTGGGATAAGAAATCAGATTTGCAAAGAGGCGATATGCACCGGGCACAACTGCCTTGAGCTGGCGGTACCAAACCAGCGAAGTGTACACATAGGTCCCCTTGCCAACTTCCGCAAAGAGAATCCCGCTACGTAACAGCTGCCCTCCCTCATCTGCCATCGAGACAAGTTCGGTATAGCGGGCATCATAATCAGATGGGAAATAGACTCCTCGTTCCTGAACCCAACCCTCCCAATCCGCCGAGACAATCTGGTTGGGAAAATGGAAAAAGGGATATTCAGGTTGGAGGTGTGTTACTTCCGCGTCTTCCTGGGTCACCCGATCGCGTGAAAGTTGCAGAAGCATTGGCGCGTATGGTGGATCGGCATCGTTCCAATCGAAGGATTTGTGGTAGCAGACGACGAGGTGACCGCCCCCTTCAACATAGTCGAGGAGGCGAGAATTATTACGCACAAGATCCTCCCGTTCCAAGTAAGCCCGGATGTCGATGAGGATTGTATCGAACCTGGACAGGTTTCCGCCTTCCAGATCTTCCTCGTCCAAAAGATGGTATGAAACTCGCAATGATTCCAGCGCCGCCGGCAGTGTGTTGTCGTAAGACTGCACGACGCCGACTTTAAGAATGTCGGGAATCTTAAGATCCACTAAAACGAACTCCCCAGTGGCTTGGTAGGTGTTGGTCCCGGACACTAGCCTGACCGAATAGGGTTGTGTTTCCGGCTTCGCATCGGGTGGGGGCTCCCATGATAAAGACATGGAAGAAGGAGAGGACAGAGCGGGTTCAACGGTGGCCTGTCTTGTGGTTCCATCGGGGAGGGTTGCCGAAAGGATCGCTGTTGCCGAGCGTGGTCCATTCGCCTGCCACTCGACATTGAAAGAAGCGGGTTCGGCGCTTGAGGTTGGAATGAGGATGCGTACCGGTCGAACAGAAATTTCCCAGGCCGGGGCGACCTCGATGCGTGTGGTCCTTTTCAAGTAGGCGGAAAGACTGCCTTTCGCGACCTCTACTTGCCCGGTTACATTGGGTTTCCAGGGTCGAGCAGAACGGTAGAGTTCCACGGTCTCCGGCAGCGAGGGATCTGCCTCGTCCGAGACCAGGACCTTGAAATAGGCTCGACCCGCTCCGAGGGGCTGAAGCGGCCCAGAAAAAATCGGTCCGGCCAGATAATTCCAGCCATCCGGCAAGAACAAACCAAACCTTTCCACGGCGACTTCCTCGGGGCCATGATTGGAGATTTCCAAGGTGACATCGATCTCCTGCCCGGGAACCGGTTCCTCATCGCTTGTTTCGATCTTTAACTCCAGACCCCAGATTTCGGCGAGCAGGTTCTCAAGTTGTTGCTGCTCTCGACCGAGAATCTGCATTCGATCGATGACCCGGTTGCCATAATCGGCCAACTGCTCAGGGGTCCAGATCGGTTCGCCGGATATAACCTTCTCAGGGGGGACCTGTTCCCACGCCGGATCGGCATCAAGCTGAGCTGGGAGGTTCTTGATAGCCTCCAAAGCTTCGCCGATGGATTGTTCGATCTTTTCCAAGTCCGGCCGGAGGGCGCTGAGGATGTCGCGTAAGCCGTTTCTTCTTAAATCCTCGAGAGTCGGAGTTGTGGAAACGAGCCCTTGGTACATGTAGGGTTCCCCCTCTCCCTCGAGCCACCAAGCCCCTTCCATGCCATCGAAAAGATCTCGGAGAGGACCAAGAGGAGGTTCTCCGGCAATGAGGGAATAGTATGTAGCAGGCAGCCTCTTTCTTCTGGAATTAACCAGATGCCAAACGCTCTTGATTCCTTGTGAGCGGTGGCGGAGGAGAGCCTCGGAGGCGATGTCTTGATAAGAAAGGCCGCGAACAGAATCAACCTTCCCGGTAGGCACCATGACATCGAAATCCTCTTGCGGCTTGCCTTCATGATGGCGTCTTCGCTCGAAGAAACGATCCACTTTCCAGGGGGATAAACCCTCTTCAATCTGATCGATGTAAGTTTCAGAAGAAGCAGCCAGGGGGATTGCCTCGGCAATCAGTTCCGCCATTGCCTGATGGTTTCCGTGTCCAGTACCCGCGCGGTGGTTGGTGATGACAACATGCGGTTTTGCCGAGCGGAGGATTCGGACACTGTCCTCAAGAGCGGAATCGCGGTCCCAAAACTCCCAGGTTTCTTCGATCGTCTTCGAATATCCGAAATCCTTCTGATTCAGACAGTAAACCTCGGTACCCAGGATTCGAGCGGCTTCAAGAGTTTCTTGAGCGCGAATGACACCGAGCTGGGCATAGAGTTCCGGTCCGATTTCGTTTTGGCCCCCCTCGCCCCAATTTCCCAGGAGGATTGAAGTCCGAACCCCACAGCGGCGATTGTAGTAGGCGAGTGTCTCGCTGTCCTCATCGTCGGGGTGTGCGGCAACGCATAGGAGGCGGAGAGAAGTGGCCATTTCCAGGAGGGATTGTTGCCAGCGAACAGCACCTGCATCGGGAACCAGGCGGGGGGCTGGATCGGCCCAGGCTGGCGAAAGGATAAGGAGGGCGACCGGCAATCCGAACCTGGACGCTTTCGGCTTGCGCACTCGATCGTTTTGGACGTACTCTCGCACCATCAGCTGGCGGCTCCCTGGTACAATGTCGTTCTACTAAAGGGGACGAGCCCCGGTTGAATCAGTATCGCTGATCAATATAACGGATTTACCGATGACAGAGCAGACAGGTGATTTTATCCCGATTGGAGAGCCAGACCTCTCCCAAACCGAGGTAAGCGCGGTCGCCGAGCTCATTTCAAGAGGTTGGCTGACCCGGGGTCCCGAGTGCCAGGCTTTCGAGGAGGAGTTCCGTGCCTTGGTGGAGGGGGACTACCTGTTATTCGTCAGTTCCTGCACCGCTGCTCTCCACCTTGCGCTCCTGGTCCACGGTATCGGTCCTGGGAGTGAAGTCATCCTCCCTTCCCTCACCTTCGCGGCGACCGGTCATTCGGTGGTCCAGTGTGGGGCTCTGCCTGTTTTCGCGGAAGTTGACCCTGAGACTTATTGTCTGGATCCCTCCCATGTCGAGTCACTGATTGGTCCTGACACACGCGCCCTCATTGCAGTCCACTACGGGGGTCACCCTGCCGATTTAGTATGTCTGCGAGAGCTGGCAAAGAAGAACGGCCTGGCTCTTATTGAGGATGCTGCTCACGCGATCGGCGCGGCTACGGCCGAGGGACCGGTTGGTAGATCAGGGTCCACCGCCTGCTTCAGCTTTTACTCGAACAAGAACCTGACAACCAGCGAAGGGGGAATGCTGACACTTCCGGAGAAAGGAATGCTCGAACGAGCGACACGGCTGTCCCTGCATGGTATCGACAAGGATGCCTGGCGGCGTTTCGGTAAGCAGTCGAGCTTTCGCTATGCGGTTACGGAATTCGGATACAAGTACAACGCGACTGATTTGATGGCCGCTTTGGGACGGGCGCAGCTATCCCGATTCGGTGAGATGCAATCGAGTCGCGAGGATGCTTGGAGAGGCTACAACGAGCGGTTCGCTGGTGAATCCAGGATAACGTTGCCACCCGAGCAACCAGACATCACACACGCGCGCCACCTCTATGTAATTCGTCTGACAGACCGCGGGGGAACCAGACGTGACGAATTCGTACAGAATCTCAGATCACGTGGAATCGGGGCGACTGTTCATTACGATCCGCTTCACCTTCACCCGGCTTACCGCGATCGCTTTGGAACGAAGGAGGGGATGTTGCCGATTACCGAGGATATTGCGGATTCGCTCGTGTCGCTCCCGTTGCATTCGCGACTGACTGACGAGCAGGTTGCCCGGGTTACAGGAGAAGTTATCGGGCTGCTTGGTAAGACCTAGTTTGTATCAGCCGCAGGTGGTGCGTTCATAACGCGAACATGATTTAAGTAAGAATCAAACCTTGTAGTCGCGTTATGAACACACCCTACACGCTAGTTTTCGGGTTTTCGGGCTACTGCCAGGAGCGAAAGTCCAAATGGCGGCCTGCAAGCGTATTCGAGCCGTAGGTACGGAATGAGTCGTGCCATCAAGCCGATCTGCCCCTTTGGCAGGATCTTTTTCCCAAGCACTTTTCCGTTGAACCACCACCCCAGTCCGCCGAGCATGTTGAGATGACGAATTTGTTCGATGGCGAACCCCGCTTCGGTAAGCTTGGCTGCGAGTGTGTGCTTGGTATACCTCCGGTAATGGCCCAGGTGAGCATCCAGGTCGGAATAGAAGGTCTCGCAAGCCGGGACGAGCAGAATGAGGCGACCCTTTGGCGCTAAATGGTCATGCGCAAATGCGAGGACCCCCCGGTCCTTTTCGATATGTTCCAACACATTGGTGCTGACAATTGTGTCGGGAGGGGTGTCCACCTCCGGAGGCAAGGAAGGATTCTCCAGGTCGATGGAGCAAATCTTGATCCGGTCGATGTTGCCAAATTTTTCCTTCAGGACCTTGTGGTATTCCTCGGAGATTTCACCGAGCCAGAGCCGTTCGGCATTGGAGTAATAGCGGCTCATGTTCCCCGTCCCCGCGCCGAGTTCAAAGATTCGTTTTCCCAGCCAGGGCCGGATGATCTGGGCGTGCCATTCAGCGTAAGGCGAGAGTTTTTTCATTCGGAGGAGAGTTTCTTTTCCGATGTCCACTTTCCCGCCTGGTTCGGTACACGCGCATCGGAGGATCGTCCAAAACGCCGCGACCCCATCCTTCCAGGTGATCTTCTTCCCTTCCTCGTAGGCCCTTCCGTGGTAGGAGATAGGCACTTCATAAATGCGCCAGCGTCTCTGCGCGACTCGTAGGGTAAACTCCGGCTCGAACCCGAACCGCTCTGCCTTCAGTTCAAACGACTCGAGGACCTCCTTGCGGAAAACTTTATAACAAGTTTCCATGTCGGTCAGATTGAGGTTGCTGAAAATGTTCGAGAGGAGTGTCAGCGCTTTGTTACCCACCATGTGCCAAAAGAAGAGGACCCTGTGTTCACCGGAAGTAAACCTCGAACCGAATACTACGTCGGCGTTGCCTTCGAGGATGGGCTTAAGCAGACGGGGATAATCTTCCGGATTATATTCGAGGTCAGCATCCTGGATCAGGATCACATCCCCGTTTGCTTCGGCGAACCCTCTCCGGAGAGCGGCCCCTTTCCCCTGATTCGACGGTTGCGCGAAGACACGGATCCCGCGGGTCCCATCCAGGGGTTGGATCTTCGCAAGTGTGCCGTCGTTGCTGCCATCATCGACAACAACGATCTCCCGTTCGAGCGGAAGATCAACCGCCAAGGCGCTTTCGATGGCCTGTACAACGGTATTTTCTTCGTTGTAGACGGGAATGATAATTGAAAGAGATCGGGGATTATCCATCGGTTTGAAAGATAGGATTCAGTCTAAACGGCGGCCCGTCTGAGTCAACCATCCGCCTCCCTTCGCACGCGCGGGAAGGCTGCTAGAATTGCTTTTCCTTGGACGGAGGCTCTACATCCGGGAGGACCATCAATATGAAATACGTTCAGTTGGGGAGAACCGACCTTGAGGTCAGCCAGATCTGCCTGGGTACCTGGCTCTATGGAGGCTGGTGGTGGGGCGAAGTGGATGATAAGGCCTCGATCGGCGCTATACGCGCGGCGCGGGAGGGCGGAATCAACTTCTTCGATACTGCGGACGTCTATGGCGGCGGGCGGGCGGAGTGTTTGTTGGGGGAGGCCCTGGAGGGAGACGACGAGGCGATTATTGCGACCAAGGGGGGCTGCTGTTTCGATGAGAATTTCTATACGCATGTGACCAACGACCCCGCGCACCTGAAAAAAGCCTGCGAAGACTCACTGGTCCGGCTCAAACGGGATGCGATCGACCTGTACCAGCTCCATTGGCCGGAGGAGGGAACCTCGGTTGTCGATGCTGTGGAAGCGCTGCGGGAACTTCAGGAGGAGGGGAAAATCCGGTACTTCGGGCTGTCCAATTTTGGTGTGGACGCCCTTGAGACAGCGCTGGACACGGCCCGTTACGAGTCTATTCAGCCGGAGTACAACCTCCTCCACCGGGATGCCGAGGCGGAAATCCTCCCTTTTTGTGAAGACAACGAGATCGGGGTGATCGTTTACAGCCCGCTGGCCCGGGGTCTCCTTACCGGCAAGTTTGAGAGCGGCTGGGAATTCGGACCGGGTGACACACGGGCGGAAGATCCGGAATTTATTGGGGAGCGGTTCGAGCGGAACCTCGAGATTGTCGAGCTACTGAAAGATTACGCGGAGCAGCGGGATTGCACGCCGACGCAGCTTTCACTCGCCTGGATCCTTGCGCACACCGAAGTGACGTGCGCCATCGTAGGCGCGCGTCTGGACATGCAGATCGATGAGAGTGTGGAGGCAATCGACTATCCGCTCACCCTGAAGGAAGTGGAGGAGATCAACGCCCTGGTGGAGCACATGAGGTTGTAAGGAGGGAACGGCAACTCCTGCCGGGAGGGCGAGGCTCCTGCCGAGCCGCGACGGAATGGCACGGAGGCCATTCCCTACAGCTCATTGGTAAATCCCTACTGCTGTAGGGAACGCCCTCTGTGGCGTTCCGGGTTTTCCTTCCGCCTTGGGGGAGGAAGCCGGGGTTTCCCTCCGATCCGACCCCGACCACACATTGTACAGATACATAAAAAAAGGGAGGTCAGTTAACTGACCTCCCTTTTCTTTGAGAGAGACCGAAGGAGACATTGGCTGTTCGCCAGCGTCCCGCTTCCGACCTTTATTGAGTTTTTTCCTGCGTAGTCATCCTCCCCCGAGGCTTTGAGCAGCCTCGGGGGAAGATGTTTTTACTTTTCTGTTCGTTCTCCGCAGTCTTCCTTATTCACCGTTACCAAGGATTACCAACTGACCGAACGGTTCCATGTCAACCGCATCCTTGCGCGGGAAGAAGTACGGGCTTCCGGAGAATCCCGGAGCCAAGTTATCGGGCTGCACCCTTGTGGTTCCGAAGGCGAAGATGGCGCCGAAGCAATCCATCGTATAAACACCCTCGCTACCATCGGTACAGAACTCGATGTCCTTGAAGATGGAGTTAGCATCCGCCGGCCAGCTCGCTCCGCCTTCATCAGCCGGTGTCGCCGCATCGTCGAAGGCCAAGACGAGGTACGGCATACCAACAGTCGTGATCGGCGGTCCGCCCAGGGACTGTTCGTTGCGGAGGAACCGGACGTCGCTTTCCAGATTGACCGGCACGGGGTGGATACCGCCCCAACCATCTAGGATGACCAAGTGACGATTGGGTACCGGTGGATCTCCCTTGCCTTCGGTGACGTCTTGTTCGACTTCACGCGCGATGTCGAGACCCGGGAAGAACGGATACACGGTGTCCGGGTTCAGGAAATCGCCAGCGACATTATTACTGGCGACGACGCGGTTGCCGCCAGCGGCATCGCGGATCGAGTTGCCCTGTCCATCGAACAAGTACGAACCACCCTGCGAGTCGATGACCACGAATCCATCCGGATTCGCATTGGGGCCATCATCCCCAGGAGTTTCGATGTGACCCTTGGCAACCGTCTGTTCGGCAACCGTGAGTCCAACTGCGCGAAGTGTGGCGTTATCGTTGGCCAACGCGCCGAAGAATCCGTTACGAATTGCCGGCGGGAAGGGTATGTCGAGGACGTTGCACAGATTAGCGGCGTCGTTACCCAGTAAAGCCGAATCATCCGTCGTCCGCGCGTTACCGCCGCGGTAGATACCGCCGCCGCGGGTCAGGACCCAGAAGGCCTGGTAGTCACGGCTGACAATAACGTCGACGGCCTCACCGCATGGGAACACGCCACTCGGCCAACCGAAAGTCTGCTCAGGCTCACTACCGGGGTTCGCAACAAATGTCACGATACCGAAGCGATCGAGAACAGCCAGATCGTTTTCATGGGCCTTGTCGGTGCTGAACACCTTCTCCATGTCGCGCGCATCGGGACTACCAAAGGCCAATGCGCCTCCGATGTTAACCGGGCTGCCAACGCGGAAGCGTCCACCATTCTTATCGAGCACGTAGTAACCTGAGTCATCACATTCGGCGGCGGTGACAATAACTGTCGTCGGTGAAGGTGTGACTGTCGGCACCCTGGTATTTGTGGGTGTATTGGTCGGATCAGGCGGAGTATTTGTACTCGTTGGGGTAGCGGTTGGGTCCACTACGGTTGTACTCGTTGGGGTCGGAGTATCCGGTGTCACGACTGGATCGGTGGTATTCGTTGGTGTAGGCGTATCCGGGGTCACCACTGGACCCATCGTATTCGTCGGAGTATTAGTGAACGGTGTCTCCGTCGGGGTTTCCGTCGCAACCAGTTTCACGAAAATCTTCGCCGCCGGGGAAACGTCCGAGCCAACCAGGATCGGATTGCCGCTGGCGCTTCCACTGACATAATCGTAGTTTTGGCCGTCCACACTGACACCTGCTTGAACAGCTTCCACGCTGGAAACATAATTAAATTCGACGCAAGAACCTTCAGGACAGGTTCCCACGAAAGTCACGTCAAAATTAAAGAGTTTGATAAATCCATCACCGCCGATGGCTACTGGAGCCGGGAGGGCATTCGTCCAGGTAAAATCAGACTCCAGGAACACCCCCTGCGCAGCGACGAAGCCGCCGGGTATGTCACCTAGCGAAAGCATCGAGTTGGGTATATCAATTGATTTGTCCGTTCTGAGCCGGGTAACGTTACTCGTCACCGTCGATGCCTCGTCACCCTGGATGACAACGCACCCCATAACCGAGATTGTTCCCGGCGCCACACAAACCTCGCTCTGAACACCGGCTGTGTTCCGGTCCAGGTCAATTGCCACTGATGGGGTCGTCTGAGCCATGCTACCCACCGGCGCCAGCGCAAGAACAGCCACACAAGCCAACGCCAGACCCCACTTACCACGGCCTACTCCACTATTACCAAAACTCATCTCATTTCCTCCACGGTAAATTTTAAAACTTTACGGGAAAATCCCTGATTTCTTACTCCCAAAAAAATGTCAAACAGGGGGACGTTG
>Ga0310121_10001485_pt1 | contig 23890 bp, 21 predicted proteins | sample CB27_Tmax_986_MG_FD_203504 | JGI IMG/M metagenome (GOLD analysis project Ga0310121, IMG submission 203504) | Marine microbial communities from Western Arctic Ocean, Canada - CB27_Tmax_986 | ecosystem: Environmental > Aquatic > Marine > Oceanic | place: Canada: Western Arctic Ocean | collected...
TTGTGCTGATCGCTGGCACGGCGACGGTCCTTTACTCTGCCACGTCCGGGCTTTGGGGCGTCTTGGTCACGGACCTGCTGCTTTTCGCCGTCTCCATGATCGGCGCCGTGGCCGCGGCGGTCTATGCCCTTCGGCTTCCCGAAGTGGGTGGGCTCTCCGGCCTCATTTCCAACCCCGCCGTGGCCGGCAAGCTGTCCTTCCTCCCGGACTTCTCCGATCCCTCTACGGCGGCTGCCGTGTTCATCGTGCCCATCGCTGTTCAATGGTGGAGCACCTGGTACCCCGGCGCGGAGCCGGGTGGCGGGGGATACTCCGCCCAACGCATGCTGGCGGCCAAAGACGAGAAACATGCCATGAAGGCCACGCTCTGGTTTAACCTGGCCCACTACGCCCTGCGCCCGTGGCCCTGGATCCTGGTGGCCCTGGCCTCGCTCATCGTCTACCCGACCCTCGCCGACCTTCAGGCGGCTTTTCCGAACGTGGATCCGTCGGTCATCGGGAACGACCTCGCCTATCCGGCGATGCTGGTCTTCTTACCCCACGGGCTCCTGGGTCTCGTTGTGGCTTCTCTGGCGGCCGCCTACATGTCCACCATCAGCACCCACCTCAACTGGGGGGCGTCGTACATCGTAGACGACGTATACCGCCGCTTCATTGCGCCCGACCGTGAGGGAAAGGACTACGTTCGTGTCGCTAGGCTCTCCACGGTCGGTTTGATCATCCTGTCTTCGTTCGTCGGGCTTCAGCTCGAGAACGCCATGCAGGCGTTCCAGATTCTTCTGCAGATTGGAGCCGGGACAGGTCTTGTGTTCCTCCTTCGCTGGTTCTGGTGGCGCGTGAACACGTGGAGCGAGATCTCCGCCATGGTCATCTCCTTCCTGGTGGCCATCTATTTTGGCTTTGTCCATTCTCGACTGGGGTTCGAAGCGTGGGACCCTTCGACCACCCTCGTACTGGGCGTGGCGATCACCACGGCGGGGTGGCTGGCCGTCACCTTCATGACACCGCCCGTGGACGCCGATACGCTGCGTGCCTTTTACCGAGACATCCGTCCGCTCGGTCGGGGCTGGGACGCGGTCGTAGGCGATGGTGGGGATTTGGGCGAATCCGAAGGGAAGGGAAATGGGGAGCTCACCGCTGGATTACTGGCTTGGTTCCTGGGATGCACGATGGTTTACGGAGCGTTGTTCGGAACCGGGTTCCTGCTTTACGGGCAGGTGGCACCGGGAGTTATGGCACTCATCGTTGCGGCGGCTTCGGGTTGGGGAGTCTTCCGGACGCTCCCAAGGGTGGGCTTCCTCTCGTAGCTGGGGGCGCCGGAGTGACCGTCGCTCCACCGGAGGGGATGGCTCTGAAAACCGCCTCTTCCGGTGTCCTGTCGCCGCGTGGGCCGTAGTAGCCGGCGGCTAGTGATTCCCTTATCGCGCCTTCCGCGTCCTCCGTACACAGGATGAGCACCGCACCCCCGAGTCCTGCCCCGGTGAGACGTGCCCCCGCGGCGCCTGCCTGCCGAGCGAGGTCGACGATGCGGTCGAGCTCGGGAGTGCTCACCTCGTAATCGATGCGCAGGCTCTCGTGGGAAGCGTCCATGGCCCGACCAAAACCCTGAAGATCACCCGAGTCCAAGGCCGCCTCCGCCTCGGACACTCGCTGCACTTCGGTAAGCGCATGCCGAAGGCGGGCCAGCAGGGCCGGCCTGAGCACATCCGCGCCCACCTTAAGCAGTTGATCCGCATCCGCTGCCTCCAGTAAGGGCCGGTAGTCCTTGTCCGGCGGCTCTCCAGTCCCGACGACGGCCCACACGGCTCCTAGTGCCTCTCGACACTCGCGCGTCCGGGCGTTGTACGCCGCCCCGGCCGCGCCGGACTTCTCCGCCCGGACTCCGCTGTGGGCGACCAGGAAGACCCACTCCTCCGGCATGGATAGAGGGCGGACAGAAAGGGGGGCGAAGCTCACCCTCAGGGCGCACCCAGCCTGAGCGCACAGGATGACCGCGTGGTCCATCGCCCCGCCCTGGGTGCCCACGTATTGCTCTGCCCCGGCCATGACCTCCGCAAGAGCCACCCGGTCGGGCTCTCTACCGTTCACGGCGAGCAGCGCCAAGGCTAGGCCGCACGAAAGAGCCGACGAGGAGCTGAGGCCAGCGGCAGCCGGTAGATCGGCTTCCACCGCGATGTCGGCCCCGACCGCGATCTCATAGTCGCGAGCAAGCGCCTGCGTCACGCCTCGTGCGTAGTTGCTCCAGTCGCCCGGTACGACGGGGTCCACCTCCGCAGAAAGGTCCAGCTCAATGTCCGGATACGACTTGTCGGTGTTGGTGAGTCGCACGTGATGGTCCTCTCGGGGCCGCACTGTCAGCGTAATGCCGAGCTGGATCGCCATGGGAAGAACCGGGAGCAGGGCGTAGTCGATGTGCTCACCGATGAGGTTCACACGCCCCGGTGCCCGTACGAGAAAAGCAGCCGGACCACCGAACACTACGCGGTCACCAGACCGAGTTTCGGCCAGGAGCGCCACTGACCCCGGGTGAAGTCGGGAAAGTCCGCGGGCTGGCTGCCGTTTGCCACAGACCATTCGGACAAGGGCGTCACGGCGCTCAGTGCGGCGGCATCATAGACGTTCATGTCTGTGGGGAGGCCCTCACGCAGACACTTGATGAGGCGGTGGTCCTCCATGAAGTCCATGCCACCGTGGCCCGCCCCCTGCGAGCGCTCCTCCATTTCTTTCCAAAGCGGATGCTCGTATTCCTCGAGCCACTTCTCTGCCTCGTCCCATTGGTGCGGCTCACTCACGCCTTCGACGTAGACACGGTCCGGGTATCCCTGAAAGATGCCCTGGGTCCCTTGAATCTGATTGATGCGGCTGTATGGCCTGGGAAGGTTCGTGTCGTGGCCAACATAGAGGGTGCGTCCAAGGGCAGTTTGGATCATGGTCGTGCTCACATCGCCTTGAACGTAGGTCTCCTGTCGCTTCGGGTGGTCCGCCGGGTAGTGTGACTCGGCCCACTCCTGTAGGCCCCTGGAGGGGCTGCTCATGGAGACCAAGGTGGCGAACCGGTCACCCCGGTTGATGTCCATACAGTTGGCGATGGGGCCGAGCCCGTGCGTGGGATACATGTTGCCGTTCCGCTGCATGGCATGGGCCCGCCGCCACAGTCCCTCGTCCTTGTCCTCGAACTTGATGGCCCGCAGGTCATGCAGGTAGCCGCCCTCTGCGTGGAGGATCTCACCCAACAGTCCCTGTCTAACGAGGTTGAAGGCGAGCATCTCCATGCGGCCGTAGTTGACGTTTTCCATCATGGAGCAGTGCTTCTGGTACTTCTCAGCGTACTCGACCAGCTTCCAACAGTCCTCTAGCGTGTAGGCCGCCGGGACCTCAGTCGCCGTGTGTTTGCCGTTCTCCATCGCAGACGTACAGATGGGCACATGCCACTCCCAGGGAGTCGCGTTGTAGACCAGGTCCAGATCCTCTTCCTGGCAGAGCCGCTCGAAGTCCCGTTCGCCACGCGTGTACCCCGTCGGACGAGGGAAGCCGGCCTGCTCGACCTGATTCTGTATGCTCTCGACCTTCTCTGGAACGATGTCGCACACCGCCTGGATGATGCAGCCGTCGATCCTCAGCAGGTTCCGGACGTGGGCACTACCCTGGAGGCCCACACCGACGTAGCCGATGCGCACATGGTCAATGGGGGGTGCGGAGAAGAGCTCGGACGGAGCGTCGCCCAGATCCGGAGACGAGCTGGAGTCGTTCACGGGAGGCTCGGACGCGCAGCCCGCCGAGGTCCCTACGACAGCCAGACCCAGCCCGGCGGCGCCGAGCTTCAGGGCATCGCGACGATCGATCGTCGCCTCGGCCGACGATCCGTCTTCTGACGATGCGTCTTCTATCGGTCCGTCCTGAGACGATGCGTCTTCTGTCGATCTTGTCTGCTTGCCGTCGTCACGCATGGCTACTAGCCTCGAGTTCGTGTGTGGTGGCCCCACCCTCCGATGGCAGGGGCCGTCGTTTGCTCCCCTCAGCGAGGTCTCAGGACCATGAGCACTGGCCGGTGATCCGACGCTATGCGCTCGTCGATCACTCGGTACTCCAGCACCTCGAAGCGATCCGCCGGACGATAGCCGATGAAGTCGATCTCCCGCTCGGGTCGGTCCGCCGGAAAGGTCTGGGTGGGACGAGCCTTGTCAGGCACGGTCCAGTGCAGCGCGATGAGGTCCATGACCCGGCTACCCGGTTGCGAGTTGAAGTCGCCCGCCAGAATGACCGGTGCGGGCTCCTGCTCGAAAATGTCCACGATCTCCCGGGCCTGGCTCAAACGCTCCGCTTCCGTCCGGTAAAAGTGTACACCTGCGACGACCACCTCGCCTGCGTCCCCCGGAAGGCGGATTCTGGCGGCAAGAGTACTCCGTGGCTCCTCGCCGGGCGGTAGTTCGTGGTTCACGGACACGATGATGGGCCAACGCGATAGGACGGCCATCCCGTATTCTCCGCCCTGATATTCCATGAACGGACCGAAGGCGTGCTCCATCTCTGTCAGGTCACCCAGGTGCGCTGCCTGGTCCACCCGGCCCGTGCGGTCGACCTTCCAGTCGACTTCCTGAAGGGTGACGATATCGGGGCGAACGGCGCGGATGACGGCGGCCACCCGCTCGAGGTCCAGTTCCCGGTCCATGCCCTCGCCGTGCCGGATGTTGTAGGCCAACACTCGTACGGTGCGGTTCTGTGGGCTCTCCTCCGGCAATGCCGGCGTGGCGGCGCAGCCGCTGAGACCAATCGCGAGGCTTAGGACAATCGTGAGCACGAGGCCGGCGATGGCAATGTCCTTCCGGTGGCGACCGAGGACCGAAGTCCTGGTGCCCCGGGCCCCCACTGCGTGGGCCGCCACTGAGCGGACCATCGCCAGTCGATGGGTCGATGCCATCAATCACATGCTCCATCGTTCATGAAACGGACCCAACGCCCGACGCGTAGGGTTAGTAGTAGTACGGGTGAAGCGGTACATCGATCGTGATCGATGTCGGACCCTCTTGCAAGGACATGGATGATGTTGGGGCTGATTGGCTTGGGTGTTGCAGCTGCGGCGGGCGTGATCGGACACATGAAAAGCCGGAAGTTCGTCGGGCGCCGGCTCCGGTTCACGAGCGTCGTCGAAAAGCCGTACGTCGGCTTGGCTGCTGGAGTAACTGCAACCATCGTAGCTGCGCCTCTCGCCTGGCTCCCGATCATCTCGGTCGGGACGGCCATCGCGTTCGGAACGGGCGTCGGAACCGGCGTCGCGCTTGGAGTCAAGGACGCCAAACGCCCGTTACTAGAGGACTGAGACGAAGGGGTCGTACCTGACAGATGATGGACCCCCTCGCCCACCCGCCCGCTACGCTGCGGCTCCCCGCTACGCCGCGGGCCCCAGGTCATCCAGCCGCTCGAGCGCCCGCAGGATGAGGTCCGCGGGGACGTCATCGTCGCGCTTGTAGCGAGCGGAAGTCGGGTTCGATGCCGTGGGCTCGATCTTCCTGTACGAGTGGCTCGGCTGGGTTCGAGGGCGGAGCCGAGGGTATGGATGTGTCCGTGTCCGTTCCTGGGGCAGAGTTCGAGGGCATAGCCGTGGCCGAACCCAGGCGCGTGGCCGGTGGCTGCGGCACGTCCGGCAGCAGCCTCATCTTGGGATCGAGAAGGTTTCCAAGTCGGGGTTAGGGTTGATCGGAGACTGTTGTATCGAGGAGGGTCGTTTATGCGCGAGCTACTTAAGTGGGTGACTCTGATGGGTCTCGCTGGGTGCGGAAGCCCGTCCGGCGAGACCGACTACTCCGCTGTTTTCGATCATTCGGCGGGACGGTGGGTCGACCTCAGTTATGCCTATTCCGAGGAGACCATCTATTGGCCGGCGGCGGACGGATTCAGTCTGGACGAGGTCGCCTATGGGGAAACCGAGGGAGGGTACTTTTATAGTGCGTACAACGTGTCGACGGCAGAACACGGCGGCACTCATCTCGATGCGCCCATTCACTTCTCCCGAGGTGGCATGTCCACGGAGCAGATTCCGCTCGAGCGACTGATCGGTCCGGCCGCCGTAGTGGACGTATCGGATCACGTAACACCGGACTATCAAGTCTCCGTCGCGGATTTGGAGCGCTGGGAAGTAGCGCACGGCCCAATTCCCGAGGGTGCGATTCTGCTCATCCGGACTGGTTGGGGGGACCGGTGGCCTGATCGACTCCGATATCTAGGGACGGAGCGCACGGGGGCCGAAGCAGTTGCCGATCTCCACTTTCCCGGGATTCATCCGGATGCGGCGCGTTGGATCGTCGAGGAGCGTGCCGTCGCCGCGGTGGGGATCGACACGCCAAGCATCGACTTCGGACAGACCTCCGGATTCGAGACCCATGTCATCATCTATGGCGAGAACATTCCAGGATTCGAGAACGTGGCGAACTTGGAGGCACTTCCGGAGACCGGCGCCTTCGTCGTGGCCTTGCCCATGAAGATCGCCGGCGGGAGTGGCGGGCCGGTGCGGATCGTCTCTTTCCTACCCTTCGAGCCTGGGGGGCCCTGATCGTGATTTCACCGGGAAAGGGTCTCTCACGCGTCCGGGTCTCGAAGCTCGTCGATGGACGAATGATCGATCGCAAGGACGTCGTGGCGGTGGAGGAGCCTCTCGAGATCCGCGTCGAGTTCACCCGAAACGGGGCGTGGGAGACGACCGCGGTCTCGGTCACCATGCGTACGCCTGGCGACGACTTCGAGCTGACGGCGGGATTCCTGTTTGGTGAAGGACTCGTGCGAGACCGCGAAGATATTGCTGAGATTAGCTACTGCCAGGATGACGAGAAGCAAAACTACAACATCGTCGTCGTGAAGCTCCGTCCTGGGACCTTCTTCGATGTCGACGCCCTCTCGAGGAATTTCTATGTGAGCTCGAGTTGTGGCGTATGTGGGAAGGGGTCGTTGGAGGCGGTGGAGGTCCGAGGGTGTCAGCCTCTCCCGGACGAGGGGTTACGACTCGATCCCGAGCTCCTCACCACGCTCCCGGAGATACTCCGATCGGGGCAGGGGCTCTTCGACCGCACGGGTGGCATTCACGCCGCAGGGCGGTTCGACGAGACGGGCAAGCTGATCTCTGTGCGCGAGGACGTAGGCCGCCACAACGCCGTGGACAAGGTTGTGGGTCAAGCGTTTCTCGCGGGTGAAGTCGCGCTGACAAGGACGATCCTCGTGGTGTCGGGTCGGACTTCCTTCGAGATTCTGCAGAAGGCGCTGGCGGCCGGAGTCCCGGTAGTGGCAGCGGTGGGCGCTCCTTCGAGTCTGGCGGTAGATCTCGCGACGACCTTCAACATCACCCTTCTCGGCTTCACACGGTCGGATGGTTTCAACGTGTACGCGGGACCTAGGCGGATCTTGGGGTGAGCCACCGGAAAGAAAAGTTCTTTGGCGTAGTCCTCGCAGGTGGACGCAGCCGCCGCTTCGGGCGACCCAAGGTGCTTGCCCAAGTCGGTGACAGGTCGCTCGGCTCATGGAGCGTGCGGGCGCTGGAAGGTGCCGGTTTGTCGGTGGGCGTCGTGTCGGCCGAAGAGGGCGTGGAGGAGGCCCTCGGCGTCCCGTCGCGGCCTGATCTTCAGCCAGGGTTGGGACCATTGGGAGGGCTTTGGACGGCCCTCGATTGGGCCAGGGAGAGAGGTGACGACGGTGTGTTCCTCCTGGCGTGTGACATGCCTTTGGTAACGGACGGGGTAGTGCGGCTGTTGTTGGATCGACCCGACGGTGCTTCAGCCGTCGTACCGTTCGGACCGGACGGATTAGAACCCTTGTGTGCTCTCTACAGGCTTTCCTGTGTCGCGGCCGTGGAGAAACGGGCGACGTCGGGAGACTTGTCCCTACATGGGTTGCTCCACGGCGTGAACGCGGCGCTCGTGGACAGGGGTCTTCTCGCCGGAATCGTGGATCCGAACACCTGCTTCTTGAACGTGAACACGATTGCCGACGTAACCAGAGTCGAAAAAATCCTCTCCGCCCTTACAGAGACAGAGTCATGACCGGGCCTCGTGGAAATCAGACTGGTGGTCCACCCGTCGTGAGTGTCATCGGCCTAAAAGACAGTGGCAAGACCTCTGTGGCTGTGGGTTTGATCTCCGCGCTGGAGCGACGCGGACGGCACGTGATGGCAATCAAGCACGGGCATCGCTTCGAGATCGATACGCCCGGTACGGACTCGTGGCGCCTTCGTCACGAGGGCGGTGCTCATCGCGTCGTCCTTGCCGGGCCGGAGGATATGGTCGTGATGGGTGGATGGGGGGGGGAGGGTGAGCTGCCCCTCGACGAGTTGGTTCATCGGTTCGTCTCCGATGCGGACATCGTGGTGGTCGAGGGATACAAGAACGCGGATGTTCCGAAGATCGAGGTGCATCGGCCTGCAGCCCATGCGAAGCCCATCTACCGACCCGACCTCCCGGGCGCGGAACGGTTTCTGGCTCTGGTCACCGATGCCCTCGAAATGCATTTACCGATCCCGCTGCTCGACCTGAATGCGCCTGATCTCTCGGATCGGCTCGCCGACCTCGTCGAGAGCAGCCTCCTGTCGTAGCTTCGGGCATGAAATCCACCACGGCTCCCCGCGTTGGACGGTCCGGGTGGATCGTTGCGCTCGGAGTATCTCTTCTTGCCCTCGTGTCTCTCGCTCTGATTCCAGTGTTTCTCGAGCGCCAGGAAGGTCGTCTCGAGCGGGAGATCGAGATCTTGGCGTTGGCGCGTCCAATACTTCCCGAGGTGGCTCTGGTCCACTCTCGCGAGATGATGCGCATCGAACAGTACGTGAACTCGGGCGATTCGAGCTTCATCACTTCCTATGAGAACGATTTGAGGCGGGAAGAGGAGCTTCTGAATGACCTGAGGCAAGTGATCCGAGTGATGCCTGCCAGTTACCGGAGCGACTTGCTCCAGCTCGAAGCACGCTCGAGCGATTGGAAGGTGCTCCACTCGCCCCTCATGGAGGCCGGTGTGTTCAGGATGGCTCCCCGTGACTTCCGAGAAAGTATGGAGGACGACCGAAATCGGTATGAGGCGCTGCAATCCGCCGTCCGTGACTTTGAGGACCGACTGATCCGTGATGCGGGGTCGGCGGCCTTTCGACTCGAGCGGCAACGGGCCTTGCAGTTCTGGATCACCGTCGGGGCGATCGGTCTGGCGGTCGCCGGAGCGATAGCAATGGGTATCGTTGGCGTCAGGCTGCAGGACCTCGCTAGGAGCGAGACCCAACGCCGTCTCGAGACCGTAGCCGCCCGGCGAGAAGTTCGAGCGATCTTACGGGGCACGGCGGACGGACTCATCGGCTTGGATCTCGATGGCTGTTGCACCTTCCTCAACGAGGCCGGGTCCCGCATGCTCGGCTACTCGCCAAGGGATCTTCAAGGAGAACGGGTGCACGGGCTCATCCATCACACGCGCCAGGATGGGAGTGAGCATCCTGAGAGCGAGTGCCCAGCGAGGCTCTCGGCGGGCTCCGGCGTGACCGTCCGCATCATGGACGAGATACTCTGGCGCAAAGACGGGACGTCCTTCCCCGTTCAGCTCATCGTGAGTCCGATGACGGATGGGTTGGAGGTTCGGGGTGTCGTGCTCACGTTCACCGATATGACCGAGATGCGAGCGGCCGAGGATGCGCTCCGGGAGGCGGTGCAGGCCAGGGACGAGGTGCTGGCCGTTGTGTCCCACGACCTGCGGAATCCGGTCGGAACCATCGCCGCTGCCGCCGAACTTCTGAGCGAGCCTGAGATCCCTGCGGAGCGGCAGGCCGAGAATCTCGACATCATCCAACGGTCGGCCGATCGCATCAACAGACTGATCCAAGATCTCCTGGATGTGGCCCAAATCGAGGCTGGACGTCTCTCGGTGCGCTCCGCCGCGCTTGATCTGTCGGAAGTGATCGAGGACGTCGTCTCTCAGGCCCGCTTGCAGGCCTCTTTCAAGAACATCCACGTGGCGTCCGAGGTCCCGGAATCTCTGCCATCGGTCGAAGCAGACCGTGACCGCGTCCTTCAGGTACTGGCCAACCTCATCGACAATGCACTCAAGTTTACTCCGGACGGTGGTTCGGTCACGGTCTCGGCTTCACGTGCCCTCGAGGGTGTATCGATCGCGGTGGCGGATACCGGTCCGGGGATCGCACCCGAACAACGGGATCATCTCTTTGATCGGTTTTGGAAGGGGCACCGCGTCAGCGGAGCTGGCCTGGGTTTGGCGATCGTAAAGGGGATCCTGCAGGCTCACGGAGCCGATATCCAAGTAGAGACGGAAGTCGGCAGTGGGAGCGTCTTCTCGTTTACTCTCCGTCTGGCGGATTGACGCCGAACGGTTGGCACGAGTTGCGGACGATCGAAGCGTAGTCGGCGACGAGCGCCAGCCTGACGGTGTCGCCACCCGTGTACGCCTGATTTGTCGGCAGATGCACCGTGAGCGAACGGTGGCCACCCGCTTCGGTGGGGACCTCCACCTCCGCCTCGATCGAGCTTCCTGTGTAGATCGTCGCCGTAATGGATCCTTCGAGCGAGCCGTGAGCTGCGGGCTCGAATCCCTCGGGCCGAACCGAGACCATCACAGGCGCACCATCGGGCAGACCCGATCGATCCACCCGGCAGAAGGACCCGAAGTCCGTGAGCACGCATCCATTTTCATTCTGAATCCTCCCCTGGAGTAGGTTGGTTCGGCCAACGAACGTGGCGACGAAGATCGATTCAGGGTGCTTATAGATGTTCGTGGGAGTTCCGATTTGCTCGATCTTCCCATGGTTCATCACGGCAATCCGATCCGATACCGCGAGGGCGTCTCGCTGGTCATGGCTGACGAGAACACATGTGATGCCAGCCGACCGTAGGCCCGCGACGACCTCATCTCGAACTTTGTCCCGGAGGTGAGCATCCAGATTGCTGAACGGCTCGTCCATGAGAACGACTACGGGCTCCGGGGCGACGGCTCTCGCAAGGGCCACCCGCTGCTGTTGTCCACCTGATAGCTCGTGGGGGTAGCGGTCGAAGTGGTGCGAGAGATGCAAAAGGTCGAGAACCTCCCTCGCCCGGGGCGCGCGCTCGGACTTCGGGTGTTGGTGCAGGCCAAACATGACGTTGTTCCCCACCGTGAGGTGGGGAAAGAGAGCGTAGTCCTGGAACAGCATCCCGACCCCGCGCTTTTCGGGCGGTGTCCAGGTGCCGTTGCCCGAAACCGGCTTGTGAAGGATTCTGACGGTGCCCTCGTCTGGCGCCTCAAATCCCGCGATGAGCCGCAACGTCGTCGTCTTCCCGCACCCACTTGGACCGAGGAGCGTCAGAATCTCCCCCTGCTGCACATCGAACGAGACACCGTCTAGCGCCTGAATGGGCCCCGGCCAGTAGCTCTTTCCCACATTTTCGAGTTCAATTATTGGCATGTACACGCCAGTGGTTGAGAATCGTTTTCAACTCGCGACTCGACGTTAGCAGATAAGTCGGAAAAATTCAAACTCGCTTGGTAGGCAGGCAGCGCGCTCAAGGCGCAGGGAGGGCGTGCTCAGGATGCCGGCAGGGCGTGTTCAGAAGCCAGAAGCCGGTAGTCGGCGACCTCGCGGTTCCGCCGCTCTCCGTCCCATCCGAGCAGATCCCCCATGATATCGGCGGCCGCTTCTGCCGCAGCGAGACCGAAGTTCTCGCTGAAAAGAAGGAGCGCCGCCCTGCGATTCATGAAGTCCGTGAGTGTGAGTGCCATCTCCTGCTCGACGGTGTGATATACCTCACCCCGCAAAGCCGGGATGTCGGGGTGAAGGAGCTCGAGCCAGGAGGCGTCTTCGGCGCCCAGGGCGATAAGGTGGTCCAGCTGTCTTCCATACAGCCACCTCAGCCGCTCGACGGTCGGTAGCGGCACGCCCAGGTCCACGAGATCCTGGCCACGTCTCTCCCGATACTCGTGCAAGGTGGGGGCCGCTTTTTTTGCCTTCCAGCTGCCGATCCTTAAGAATACGGTCTCACGTGGCTTTTCGATCACGATTCCCGGGGAGTTGCCCGTATGGTGGACCCTGCCGAGTTCCGGTTCCGGCACGCCGTCGACGTCCGCTTTCAGGACGTCGATCTCTACGGGCACGCACATCACTCCAAGGCCCTGATCTACTTCGAAGAGGCACGCTGGGCCTATTGGACCGATGTCGTGGGGACCGAGCAGCCGGAAAACGTGGCGTACGTGCTCTCTGAGGTAGGCGTGCGGTATCACGAACGTATCACCTATCCTTCGACGCTCGACGTGGGGGTCCGGGTCTCGCTCCTCGGAAGAAAGCACTTCGTCATGGAGTACGAGATAGGGTCCGCCGCCGGGGCGCTTCTCGCTTCGGGACGCACGGTTCAGGTCATGTTCGACTACAGTAAGGAGGGCTCCGTGCCCATCCCGTCCCGGGTTCGGCGCGCCATTGAAGAGTGGGATCTCCCCGAGCTGCTGTAACAAAACTGCTCGCGGAAGGTATTATTCACTGGAAATAAGTCGGCTTGGGCGGTTGACCGAACCCTAGCCAGGTGTAGTTTCTTGTGCTGTGTCTTGAAGTAGGCAAGAGGCACATGGGTCCGTGGGGCTTCGCTGGGGTCTCTGGAAGGGGCGCAAGGGAGTCCATATTTTGGAATCCGTCGAGGAGTTAGGGTGATGATTGAAAGCCGTCGTTTGAGTGTTTTTTCCGCCGCGTTGCTGTCAATGTCGTTGTTGGGTAGCGCTGCCCTCGACGCCCAGCAGACCGTAAGTAGCCGTTTTCGGGTTCTCATTCCCGACTTTCAGCCGCTAAATGACGAGGATGACGACTTCGGCAAGAAGTTGGCCGAAGAGCTGAGGGAACTGATTGATGAGTTGAATACGCACAGTGCGGTGAGTGAGGACGACATTGAGGATGAACTCGACCGCTTCGACCTGGACATGGACGACCTCAATTGCTTGTTGGCTCAGCAGCTCGCTTCACAGAGCAACTACGAAGTGGTCTTGTGTGCCCGATACTCCGGTTCGAAGGCAGCTTGGCACATTGAGCAAATCCGATTCGTAGACAGTGGGACCGGTGAGGCTTTCGACGTCGATCCCGTCATGTCGGCGGACAAGCAGGAAAAGGATGCGGCCGCGCAGATCGTAGAGCGTTTCAGCCTCTTCGTAGAGCAGACGCGCGCTGGGGTGTTCTGTGGCGACTATGCCCAGAGCCAGCAGTGGGAGAGCGCACTCACGAACTGCGATCGTGCTCTGGCACTGAATCCGAACTCAGAATCGAGCCGTTACACGAGGGCTAATGTCCTCCGGCAGACGGACCGCTTCGAGGACTCCCTCGCCGAGATCAAGAGGATCCTCACAATCAATCCGTTCCATGAAAACGCGCTTCTCCTCGGTGGTTTCTTGGCCGTCAATCTCGATGACCAGCTGTTGGCCAGAGAGTACTACGGGCAGTACCTACAGCTCGATCCGACCAACGCTGCGGTCCGCATGAAGGTGGCCTACGACCTCGCCCAAGAGGGCGATCCCCGCGGAGGCATGGAGATTATCCGTGAAGGTATTGCCGCCGATCCGGAGAACATCGACTTCTACGAGCAGTTCGGGAACTTCGCCTTTGCGGGTGCTGATCAGGCCCGGAGAGATGCCGACGCCGCTGGAGAGGAAGGCCTGACTCCCGATGTCAGATCGCTATACGAGGAGGCCATCGGAGCGTACGAGAAGGTTTTCGAGGCCAAGGGAGAGGAAACGATCGTATCGCAGCTCCGGAACGTGTCGGCGGCCTACCTGCAGCTTGGGAACGCCGAACAGGCGATCTCGTTCTCGGAGCGGGCGCTTCAGTATCACGACCAAGAAGCGAGCCTCTGGGCTATCTATGCCGAGGCATTGAAGGAGGCGGGACAGGTTCCCGAGGCGGTCGCGGCGCTGGCGTCCATCGAAGTGATCAATCCTGACTGGCCCAACCTGCACCTCCGCATGGGAGGCTGGCTGATCGAGTCGGGCGATATCGACGGGGCGGTTCCCGTGCTCCAGAAGGCTGTGGCGAACGGGTCGGCACCGGATCAGGCAGCCAACATGATCTTCAGCCGAGCGTATGCACAGAATATCCAGCCTGCGCAGAAGAACTACGTTCGCTTCATCGAACTGATCACGCTCGCGAAGGACTTCGATGTGAGCCAGCAGGCTCGGGAGACCTACGATTTCTGGCACGCGTTCAGTCTGTATAGCAGGGGAGTCACGCTTCAGGCCCCGGAGACGGTGGAGACGGCGAGGCGGTCGCTTCCGATGTTCCAGCAGGCGCTCGCGCTCTTCCGCGAGGGCAAGGGTTATGCCGATCGCACTCCCTCGATCACGTTCCAACAGTACATTGAGAATTGTGGCGTGTATATCGAGATTCAGGAGGCGCTCATCAAGCGAGGCTAAATAGCTTCGCCGGTGTCCGGCACCTGAAGAGAGCGCCGCGGGGTTCAACCCCCGCGGCGCTTTTTTTGTAGGTCGGTCGGTGGGTAGGTCGGGTGGGGAAGGGTGGGGGCTCCAAACCCCCGGAAGTTGATCCTCAAAACTTCCCGAATCAAAGAGGGCTGCGTACCCCGGCCCCGGGTGATAACTCGTTGGACTCGAGTTACTTAGTGCGCTTCGTAGCCATCACCGTATACCAAAGAAAAACCGAAAACTCGGAGACGCGAAAGCCCTTGACTGTCGTGCGAGTCACACTGTATACTGCCTTTCAGGCTCCACTCTGTACCACTATTACCCACAGAGCACCACAAACTTGACGAGCTTTCTGGGCAGGTACGAATACCAATTGGACCCGAAGGGGCGGGTAAGCCTTCCCTCCGCGTTCCGCCGAGAAGCGGATGGCGACGGGTTTGTGCTGCTGCAGTGGAAAGCGCCCGCCCTCACGCTCTTCCCGAAGACCTCGTGGGCGACCGCCCAGGAGCGCTTGTTGACCTTTCGGCGCAATCAGCCCGAGGCCTGGGGAGATGTGCTGGCCATTACGGCGAGCGCGGTGGAGGTCTCGCCTGACAAACAGGGTCGTATCCTCGTTCCTGCCTGGCTACAGGAGGCGGCCGGTCTGGAGGGGAGTGTCCTGCTCGTCGGAAACATCGACCGCGTGGAGTTGTGGCATCCCGCTCGGTTCGAGGAGGTCGTGAGTAAGGGAGCCGGCGAGTTCGAGAAGTTCTCCAATCAGATCTTCGGGTGAGCCATGTCAGTCCTCCTGCAACCCCCTGAGGAGTATATGACCGGGAGCGAGGAAGGCTCGCGGTTTCACGAGCCTGTACTCTCCGAGGAAGTCGTGCACTGGATGGCTCCGTCCGGCTCGGGCCTCTATCTGGATGGAACCGTGGGTGGAGGTGGGCACAGTGGTCTTCTCCTCGAGGCGTGCTCCACCTGCCGAGTCATTGCGGCGGACCGGGATCCGGAGGCCCTCGCGGTTGCCGAGTCCGCATTGGCGTTCGCTGGAGATCGCGTGCGATTCGTGCAGCGGCGCTTCGACGAGGTCCTGGACGAACTGGATGACGTGGAGGCGCTGGACGGCGCCTTACTCGACTTGGGCGTGAGCTCTCATCAACTCGATGCGGAGCACCGAGGGTTCAGCTTTCGGCCGGGCGTCGAGCTCGATATGCGGATGGGAGGGGTCGATGAAGGCGTTCCCGCCGCCGCCCAACTGTTGAACGAGGGGACAGCGGAGGAGCTGCATCGGATCCTCCGAGAGTATGGTGAGGTGCCCCGTGCCCGTCGTTTGGTTCGGGAGATCGTGCATCGGAGGTCCCGGGACCCCTTCCGAACGAGTGACGACCTGGTTGCCGTGCTCTACCGGACGTTGGGGCGTGCGCCGGCCGCGAAGGAGAAGGCTCGGGTCTTTCAAGCTCTACGCATCGCCGTGAACTCCGAGCTAGAGGCGCTGGACCGTGTTCTCCCTGCGATCCGAGACGCCATGGCCCCTGGCGCTCCCTTTCTCGTCATCGCCTATCATTCGCTAGAGGATCGACAGGTGAAGAACGCCTTCCGAGAGTGGAGCCGTTCCTGCGTTTGTCCTCCCCGAATGCCGCTTTGTCGGTGTCGTGGCACACCCCTCGGCAGTGTCCTCACACGAAGCCCGATCCGTCCGACCGAGAACGAAGTGGACCGGAACCCTCGTGCCCGTAGCGCCCGCCTCCGTGTGTGGAGGAAGTCGTGAGGCGTCGGCGTCAGGTGCGGAGATGGGCGGCCGCGACCCTGTTTGCACTGGGATTCGCGGGACTACTCGTGTCGTTGAGCTTCGTGACGTGGCGACAAAGCCGGGCCTTCGAAGCGCTCGCGAATCTGGACCACGTCCAGCGTGAGATGGCTCTCGCCGAGGCGGACCAAGTGGAACTCCAGCGCCGGATCCAACAGTTGGCGAGCCGCGCACGTATCTCTGGGGTCGCGCGTGACCGCCTTGGCATGCACGTGCCTGAGGCGTCTGAGATTGTCCTCATCGCCGGAGGAGGGCCGTGAGGCGGCGACGGAAGGACTGGCAGTCGACGGTTACGCTGCGCCGCAGGATGCTGGTGACGGTATGGCTGTTGGCGGGATGTGTCATCGTGGGCCGGGCGGCTCAGATCCAGGTGGCTCAGCATGCCATCTGGCGACTTCAGGCAGATCGGCAGCACCGCACCAGTGTGGCGCTCTCCGCGCCGAGGGGCGCAGTTCTAGACCGCTCGGGTGTAGAGTTGGCTTCGAGCCGTGAGGTCTTTCGTGTGAGTGTGGCGCCCAAGGAAATTCGGGACGTGGAAGCGGTGTCTCGCCTCCTCACCGATGCTCTTGGACTGGATGAGAAGGTCGTGAGGGACATCACGACGTCGGCGAGGGCATGGAGAGTTCTTCCGGGGACGTACCCTCCCTCCGTTCGGGACGCTCTGCTCGACGTGGGGGGGGTCTATCTCGAGCGGGAGTATCTTCGGTTTCACCCACAGGGTGAGCTTGCCGGGGGACTCCTAGGGATCGTCCGGGACGGTGAGGCCTACGGTGGCATCGAACAGGCGTTCGACGCGTCGCTGCGGGGAGCCGTGGGGCAGGCCGTATTGGCGAGGGACGCAACGGGTCGCCCGATCCCAGGAAAAAAGGTCGTGGTCGATGAGCCGCGCCCGGGCAGCCAGGTCATTCTAACGCTGGACGTCGATCTGCAAGAAATCGGAAGTCAGGTGTTGGCCAAGTCGGTTCGGGAAACCGAGGCGCTCGGCGGCGACCTTCTGATCACCGATCCTCGGAGTGGCGACATCCTCGCCATGGTGTCGATCCGCGACGGGTCCCTGAACGCCCTCTCGGCGATCAACACCCCGTATGAACCTGGCTCCACCCTCAAGCCTCTTACCGTCGCCGGGCTGTTGCAGTATGGGCTCGCTTCCCTCGACGACAGTGTCGACACGGAGTCCGGCTCTTGGACCGTGGGCGGCCGGACGATCCGAGACGTGAGTCCCGAGGGTGGGGTCATGACCCTGGCTCACGCCCTCGAGGTTTCGTCGAACGTAGGCGTTGCCAAAGCCGCGCAAGCGATGGGACCTGCCATTCAGTACCAGAATCTCCGTGACTTCGGCCTCGGAGCCCCGACGGGAGTCGGACTGCAGGGAGAGGGAAGCGGCACGCTCCGGCGCCCCGAGGAGTGGAGTGGCCAGTCGTCCGTCTCACTCGCCATCGGATACGAAGTCTCGGTTACGCCGATTCAGATGGCCATAGCCTACGGAGCCTTGGCCAACGGTGGACGCCTCATGGAGCCTCGTCTCGTGAAGGAAATCCGCGACTCTGAGGGTCGCACCATCGCCCGGTTTCAACCTCGAGTCGTGCGCCAGGTGGTATCGTCGACCGTGACCCGACAGATCTCCGACGTGCTCGTCAACGCTGTCGAGGGAGGCACCGGCACTCGCGCCCGCCTGGGCACCTTCACGGTGGCCGGAAAGAGCGGTACGGCGCGAGCATGGTCGGACGGCGGCTACCAAGAGGGTCAGTATTTCTCCTCGTTCGTGGGTTACTTCCCCGCCTCGGATCCGCAACTCCTCGTCTTGGTCAAGCTGGATCGGCCCAAGGGAGCCTACTACGGCGGAGCGATCGCCGCTCCGGTCACCAGGGCGACGATGGAGGCCATCCTAGCCGCGCAGCAGACACCTCTGGATCGCCGTGCCCTGGCCCGAGTAGCACGGGCTCAAGAACTCGATGCCCCTGCGCCTGTCCGGCCGTCCAGTACGGTGTCGAGCACTCGTTTCGCGGCTCTGTACAGTGACGGGAGGTCCCCGAATACGCCTCCGCGGAGGGTCACCCGGTTCGGTGGTGCAGGCGTTGTCCACGTGACGATTCCGGACGTCCGTGGATTGTCCGCACGGGCGGCGGTTCGAAGAATGCACGGGTTGGGTCTACGCGTCCGCTGGGACGGTTCGGGTCCGGTCACCCGCTCGGTCCCCAAGGCCGGCTCGACGTTGATCCTGGGAGATACTGTGCGCCTGGCGTCCACGGAGTGGTCACGTGATGACTAGGCCCTCGCTTTCCCTGGGCTCCATCACCGAGGCCCTCGGGGCTTCGGACCTGGTCGAGGAAGTGCACGGGTGGGATGACGTCGAGATTTCCGGTGTGTCCCAGGACTCGCGGACCGTCGAGCCGGGAGACCTCTTCCTGGCTTGGTGTGGGGCGGAGTGGGACGCACACGATTTCGTCGCGTCTGCCGCGGCGGCTGGGGCAGCGGCTGTGGTCGTGGAGCGCCACGTCTCTGATGTCGCGCTTCCGCAGGTCCGTGTATCCGACGGGCGCCGCGCCGCAGCCTTGGCGGCGGACACCGTGTTCGGGTCGCCGTGGCGCGACCTGTTCACCGTCGGCGTCACGGGCACGAACGGCAAGACGACGACGGCGTTGATGACCCGCCATCTCTTGAACGCTGAAGGGTCGGCGGTGGCGCTCGGGACCCTCGGGCTCGTGGAGCCCAGCGGGAACGTGCGGGAGGGTACCGAGGGCCTCACGACGCCCGGGCCTGTGAGCATGTCACGGTGGCTCCACGATCTCGCGAGCGAAGGCGTCACGTCGGTCGTGCTGGAGGCGTCGTCCCACGCACTCGACCAGAAGAGACTCGACGGCGTGCAGATCGACGTAGCCGTTTTCACGAACCTCACGCGGGACCATTTGGACTACCACGGAGACATGACGAGTTATCTCGAGGCCAAATCTCATCTCTTGAACCTGCTCAAGGACGAGGGCCTCGTGGTGGTCAACGCGGGGGACGCCCACTGGACGTCCCTGCCGATCGAGGGGCGCCAGTCCATGACCTATGGCGTGGATGTGCCGGCGGACCTGAGGGCGGAAGCCATCGAGACCCGGGCTCACGGCACGAAGTGTCGCCTCGCGACGGAGTTCGAGGATGCCGACCTCGAGTTACCACTCTTGGGTCGCTTCAATGTCGAGAACGCCTTGGCCGCGGCGAGCGTGGGCAGGGCAAGCGGGATGTCGTTGGAGAAGATCGCTCGCCGGTTGGCCTCGGTTCCACAAGTTCCGGGGCGTCTCGAAATCGTGGTGAGTGAGCCGTTCTCGGTCCTCATCGACTTCGCTCATACGCCTGACGCCTTGAGGCGGGTGCTCTCCATGCTCCGCTCGGTCGTATCCGGGCGACTGATCGTGCTGTTCGGCGCAGGTGGCGATCGAGACCCGGTCAAGAGAGCCGAGATGGGTGCGGAGGTGGCGCGGGCCGCCGACGTCGCCGTGGTCACGTCCGACAACCCGAGGACCGAAGATCCCGATACCATTATCGACGGCATCGTGATGGGAATGACTGGATTTTCCTACGAGCGTGTCACCGACCGCCGTGAGGCCATTCGACACGCCCTTTCCCAGGCGGAGCCCGGGGATCTCGTGCTTCTGGCCGGTAAGGGCCACGAGGTCTACCAGGTGATCGGCACGGAGCGCCACCCCTTCGATGAACGACAGGTCGTGCGAGACAGCCTCGCGGCATTGGGGGTCTCTCCGTGATGCAACGCTTCGTGTGGACCGACGATCAGGTCAGGACGGCGCTCGAGCTAGCTCCCGCTGAGGTCGACACCGTGCCGTTTCGGCGCGTGACCACGGACAGCCGAAGCGCGCAGCAGGGGGATCTGTTCGTCGCGTTGCAGGGAGACAAGTTCGACGGACACGACTATGTGGCGGACGCCCTTCGGCGGGGGGCTCGGGGCGCTGTGGTTTCTCGCAGTGTGCAGGTAGATGACGAGACCCGCGTCTACGAAGTCCGGGACACGCTCGAGGCGCTCGGCCATTTGGCGGGATATCGTCGCTCCCATCTGGACGCTGCGGTCGTTGGGATCACCGGGTCTTCGGGCAAGACGGGGACGAAGGACCTCACGCGGGCCGCCCTCGAGGGGACGCACCGACTCCACGCCACGGCGGGGAATCGAAACAACCGAATCGGCTTGCCGCTGACTCTCCTTGAGGTCCCGGACGACGCGGACGTGGTCGTCCTCGAGATGGGTACCAACGAGCCTGGAGAGATTCAGGCGCTGACCGAGATCGCCGATCCCCGGATTGGTGTCGTCACGACGGTCTCGGAGACGCATATCGAGAAGCTCGGGTCTCTCGACGGAGTGCTCCGCGAGAAGCTCGACCTCCTGAGTGGGCTCGGGTCGGATGGTGTTGCCGTGGTGGGTGACGAGCCGGTGATCTTGCCCGAAGCGGCCCTTCGTCTACGTCCCGACACACTCGTGACCGGGTTGAGCGAGCGTGCTCACCAGGAATTCCGACCCGGCCAACCCACTATGGACCGGGGGGGGTGTTGGCGATTTCTGTGGCGCGGTGAATCCGTTCACCTTCTGATCCCCGGTCTGCACTCCTTACGGAACGCTCTTCTTGCCCTGACGGTGGCCGAACTCCTGGAAGTCCCCGCAGCCGAGGCCGCGCAAAGGGTGAGTCGGGTGAAGGCTGGCGAGTTACGCGGAGAAATTCTACACGTAGGTGGCCTGACGCTGATTCTCGACTGCTACAACGCGAATCCCCAAAGCATGCACGCCGCCTTGGAGCTGTTGGAAGCGATCGAGCCGGGCCGGCCGAAGGTGGCGTTCCTCGGCACGATGCTCGAGTTGGGTGTGCGCACGGACGACCTCCACACGGCTCTGCTCGCCGACGCCCGAGCCATGAAGGTGGATGTGGTCGTCGCCACAGGAGCCTTTGCGGCGGTCGCGAACACCAGGGAGCCGGTGGGTGAAGAACGGAGCCTCGTGGCAGTCTCCGATCCTTTGGACGCGTACCGAGCACTTCTCCCTCGACTGGCGGGGGACGAGGTCATTCTCCTGAAGGCGTCTCGCGGAGTCGTCTTGGAGCAGGTAATCCCCCTCTTCGAGCACGACTTCGGGGGGGATGAGGCCGGCCCAAGGGAGGGGAGAAGCTGATGCTGTACCACCTGCTTCCGGACCTCGCCGACGTCCATATCGTCTTCAACCTCTTCCGCTTCATCACGTTCAGGGCGGCGGGGGCTTTGGTGACGTCCCTCGCATTGGCGTTCGTGCTGGGGCCGCTGACCATCAGGTTCCTCAAGCGCTTTCGGGTCGGGCAGGTGGTCCGCTCAGACGGGCCGGCGACGCATCTGTCCAAGGCGGGGACGCCCACTATGGGGGGCGTCTTGATCGTCATGTCGGCAGGCTTGTCCACGCTCTTGTGGGCAGAGTTGACCAACTGGTACACGATCTTGGCCCTGGGGACGCTCTTCGCGATGGCGGCGATCGGCTTCATGGACGACTATCTGAAAGTAGTGCAGGGCCGGACAGCGGGCCTCGTGGCTCGCTACAAGATGTTGGGCCAATGGACGTTTGGGCTCGGCCTGGGGCTGTTTCTCCTGCTCCGCCCGATTTCGCCCATGGAAGCCAATCGCACGATGCTGCCCTTCTTCTCTGATCTGTCGCTGCTCTTCGATCCCTGGGTGTACGTGATCTTCGTCGGGTTCATCGTCTCGGGGAGTTCGAACGCGGTGAACATCACTGACGGACTCGATGGCCTGGCCGCCGGCTTGACCGCGATCGCGGCGACCACCTTCGGCATCTTCGCCTATCTCCTGGGCCGTGTGGATAGCTCCGCCTATCTGGGGCTCTTCTACCTCCCTGGGGCGGGAGAGCTGACCGTCCTTGCACTCGGCCTAGCCGGGGGGTGCCTCGGATTCTTGTGGTTCAATACCCATCCCGCAGAGGTCTTCATGGGGGATACGGGATCGCTGGCGCTGGGTGGCGCTATCGGGGCCATGGCGATCCTCCTCAAGGCGGAATTTCTGCTGGCGATCGTGGGAGGTGTGTTCGTCGTGGAGATGCTCTCGGTGATTCTCCAGGTGGGCTACTTCCGCTACTCCAGGTCGAAGTACGGCTCCGGGAGACGGCTCTTCAGGATGGCGCCCATCCATCACCACTTCGAGCAGTTGGGGTGGCCTGAGAGCAAGGTAGTCGTGCGGTTTTGGATCATGGGCATCCTGTGCTCGATGGTCGCGTTCAGCGCCCTCAAGATCCGGTGAGGAAAGAGCAACGTGAAGACGTTGGAGGGCAAGAAAATTGCCGTCGTAGGTTTGGCCGCGTCCGGACGGGCGGCGGCCAGGTTGGCACTCGAAAGAGGAGGTGAGGTTCATGTCTCGGATTTGCGCACTGACCCCGCAGCTCATGCTGGTGGAGCCGAGCTCCGAAGGCTCGGCGCCGACGTCGATCTCGGCGAGCACCCATTTGCGCGTATCGCTGCCGCCGAGACCGTGGTGGTTAGCCCCGGGATCCCACCGGATGCTCCGGTGCTCCGAGAGCTCTCGAGAAGAGACATACGATGGGTCTCCGAGCCTGAATTCGCCTTTCGGTTCTTCGATGGTCCACTGATCGCAGTGACCGGGACGAACGGAAAGACGACCACGGCGGCACTCGTCGCACACCTGCTCGAAGAGGACGGGCAGGATGTCGCACTGGGTGGGAATATCGGCGAGGCCATCGGGCCTCCGGCCTCCGAGCTCGCTCTCAGAAAAGAGGGTCCAGACTGGTACGTGGTCGAAATGAGCTCGTTCCAGTTGGCCGGCATCGATGCTTTTCGGCCGGACATCGGGGTCATGACGAACCTCGCCCCTGATCACCTCGACTGGTACAGCTCCGTTGAGTCCTACTACGCAGACAAGGCCAAGCTCTTTGGCAACGCGACCGCCGACAGTCGGTGGGTGCTGAACGGCGACGATGCGGCGGTCGAGGCGTTGGCCGAGGGCGTCCCCGGCTCGCACTTCTATTTCACGAGAGCGCGCGATGGACGACCGGGTTCGTTTGTCGATGAGGGCACACTGACATTGGACGTGTCCGGTACCGAGGAGCCCCTGGTTCCGGTGGATGCTCTCCGGCTCCTGGGGGCCCACAACGTGGAGAACTCTCTGGCGGCGGCCGTAACGGCCCGCCTGGCCGGAGCCGCCGTGGAGTCCGTTCGGAGGGGACTGACTACGGCCCGATCGCTTCCGCACCGCACGGAGCATGTGGGCGATGCGGGGGGTGTCCAATGGATCAACGATTCGAAGGCCACCAACGTTGCCGCGGCTTGCACAGCGATCTCCAGCTTCCCGGGCGAAACCCTGATCGTTCTGCTCGGAGGGAAAGACAAGGGAGAAGACTTCTCTCCGTTGATTGGGCCACTCGCACGGGCGGGCGCCAGCGTCGTGGCTTTCGGCGAGGCGGGTCCGCGAATCGTCGGTACGTTGGAGGATCACGTGCCGGTGGAGCTCGTGGCGGGTGATTTCGAGAGTATCGTACGTACTGCGAGCGAGCGAGCTGGCCCGCCCGGAACCGTCCTCCTGTCCCCCGCCTGTTCGAGCTTCGACATGTTCGCCAGCTACGAGGAACGTGGAGGGCGCTTTAGTGAGATCGCACGCGTCGTGCAGAAGGAGGAGGGCAGCTGATGCCTCGGCGCGTCGATCTCGCACCGTCGGGGCCCTTGGCCCTGCCCATCACGG
>Ga0310121_10001486_pt1 | contig 23880 bp, 21 predicted proteins | sample CB27_Tmax_986_MG_FD_203504 | JGI IMG/M metagenome (GOLD analysis project Ga0310121, IMG submission 203504) | Marine microbial communities from Western Arctic Ocean, Canada - CB27_Tmax_986 | ecosystem: Environmental > Aquatic > Marine > Oceanic | place: Canada: Western Arctic Ocean | collected...
GCTGGGGCTGCTACTGCTCTTCGGCTCGGCGCTGGTGGCGGCGCTCTGGGCGCTCTGGGCTGCCTCGACGCAGAGCTGGTTGCTCTGGCCGGTGGGGGGCTTCACACTGCTCTTCCGGCTCGCGTCACCCCCCATCCTACTGCGCGCGCTCTCGCAGCGCCTTGGCCCACCCGCGGTTGGTGTGGCCAGCACGGCGACACTCGAGCAGTCGGTGACTGGCCTAGCGGTGGTGCTCGGCAGCTTTGCGCTTCTGGCGCCGTGGCTTGAGCCGACGCACGGGACGGCGATGGCGGCGGCCGAGACCGGCCTCGCGACCGCCGTGGCGGTCTTCTCGTTCAGCCAGTTCTACTTGCTGCTCTTCATGGAGCGCATGCGCGAGGGACAGGCGCATTTCGCGTGGGTTGCGGGGCTGCTGCTCGGCATAGGATTCATGGTGCTGACGCCGGCCTACCTGCCGGGGTTCCAGACGGCGTTCCGCACCACCTCAGCTCTGGGCTGGTTCGGCGCGGCGGCGCTGTTCCATTACGGCCGGCAGCCGGACCCGCTGCCGCTGTTGCGGAAGCTGCGGTGGAACGGTTAAATCCCCTCCGTAAATGCGCCACAGATGTCCAGCGAAACGTTACAAACGCTCGGCATAATCCTGCTGCTGAACGCGGTCGCGTGGGGCGGCTACGTCGCGTTGCAAGAAGAGCCTGACATCGTCTACCGCTACCGCGAAATCGTCGCGGAGAGTGCTAACGTCACGGTCACGCTCGACTTCGGCGACGCCGGGGCTAACGCGACGACCGTTGTCAACGCGACGACGGTAAGCTTCGCTGGCATCGTTGTCACCAACGACACTTCGGCCTACGCGGCGACCATCGCGGCCGCGCGCGCCAACGGCTTTGCGGTCGGCGTAACGTGGTATTCCTTCGGCCCCTACATCCACACCCTCGATGGCGTCGCCGGAGACAGCGGTCGCTACTGGGAGCTCAAGCACAACGGCGCGTACTCGGTGGTCGGCGCCGGCGACCTGCAATTGCAGGACGGTGACGTCGTGATGTGGAAATACGTCGTCGCCGACTAGTAGTTCAGTCGAAAGTCAGCGCCGCGTATTCGGCGAGTGACTCCGGGTTGGCGAGCGCGTCGCGGTTCTTGACCGGCCGTCCAGTGATGGCGGCCAGCACCGCCTTCTCAACCTTCTTGCCCGAGATGGTGTAAGGGATTTCGGCGACCGGGGCCACATGCTTCGGGACGTGGCGCGGCGTGGTGGCGCTGCGGATGGCCTTGCGGAGTTCCGCCGCGAGGGCGTCGCTGAAGGCGACGCCCTCGGCCAGTTTGACGCAGAGCACCACCTCGATGTCGCCCGCGACCGGCCGCCCAACGACGATGGCGTCCGCCACTTCGGGGCGGTTCTCGACCGCGCGGTAAATCTCGGCGGTGCCAATGCGGACGCCGCCCGGGTTGAGCGTCGTGTCGCTACGGCCGTAGATGATGGCGCCGCCCTCCGTGGTCATTTCAACGAAGTCGCCGTGGGTCCAGACTCCCGGGAATTCCTCGAAGTAGGCGGCGCGATATTTCGCGCCGCCCTCGTCGTCCCAGAACCCGGTCGGCATCGACGGGAACGGCTGCGTGCAGACTAGCTCGCCGCACTTCCCCGTAAGGCGCTCCCCGTCGGGCGACCACGCCTGCACGTCCATCCCCAGCTGCGCGCACTGCAGCTCTCCGCGCCGCACCGGCGAGAGGGGGTTGCCGCCGAGGAAGCAGCCGATGATGTCCGTCCCCCCGGAAATGGAGGCGAGCTGGATGTCATCGTGGACGTTCTGGTAAACCCAGTCGAACTGCTCGGACACCAGGGGTGCACCGGTCGAGAGCAGCGTGCGGAGCCGATGCAGGTCGGCGGCGTCGCGCGGCACTAGTCCGGCGGTGGCGCACGCCGAGAGGAATTTGGGTGAGGTGCCGAAGTGGGTGGTGCCTGTGCGCTCCGCCAGCCGCCACAGCGTGCCGAGGTCGGGATGGCCGGGGCTGCCATCGTAGAGCACGATGGTCGCCCGCGAGGCGAGCGCTGAGACCTGCCAGTTCCACATCATCCAGCCGCAGGTGGTGAACCAGAAGAGCCGCTGGCCGGGTTGCAGGTCGCACTGCAGCTGGTGCTCCTTCAGGTGCTGTAGCAGCGTCCCGCCCGTCGAATGCACAATCGACTTGGGCGGGCCGGTCGTTCCCGACGAATACATGACGTAGAGCGGGTGGTCGAAATCGGTTGGCTCGAACTCCGGCTCTGCGGCCGCGTTGTCGAGTAGATCGGGGTATTCGACGACCGACCCGTGCGCCAATTCGCCTGCGGCTCCCGAAAACGGGATGCGGATAACGTGCTCGATATCCGCAATCTGTTCCAGCACGCCGTTCACCTTCGCGTCGAGCGCGAAGAGCTTCCCGTTGTAGCGGTAGCCGTCGGCAACGACGAGTAGCTGCGGCCGCACCTGCCCGAAGCGGTCCACCACGCCCTGCGCGCCGAAGTCGGGCGAGCAGGAAGTCCAGACGCCGCCCGTCGCGGTCGTCGCCAGCATCAGCACCAGCGTCTCGACGCAGTTCGGGACGAACGCCGCCACGCGTGTTCCCTTGCGCAAGCCGAGCGCGTGCAGGCCGGCCTGCGCGCGCGCCACCTGCTGCCGCAGCTCGCCGCGCGTCACGCGTATGTCGTCGCGCCCTTCGGCGCAGCCGATGACTGCGGGGAGTTCGTCGTCGCCCGCCAACAAATTCTCGGCGTAGTTGAGGCGCGCGCCGGGGAACCAGCGCGCGCCCGGCATCGCCGGCTCGGCCAGTACCGTGTCGTAGCCGCGGCTGGCGCGCAGCCCCGATAACTCCCAGAAGTGGGCCCAGAACGCTTCCATCTCGTCGAGTGACCAGCGGTGGACGTCAGCGTAGGTTTCGAGCTTCGCCGGCGCCGATTGCATAAAGTGCCAGAGCAGGCTTGCCTCGCGGCGCTCCTGCGATGGCTCCCACAGCACGGGATTCACGACGCGGCAGCGCCCGCGACTGAAAAAGCTACAGCATCCCGGCTTTCTGGATAATCAGTAGCTGCTCGGTCGAGAGTTTTTCGCCGGTGAGGAACTTGCCGAACAGCTCCTCGGCGTTCGCGACGTTCTCGATGGCGCTGGCGCCGGTCCCGCCCCTACGCCGCTCGGCGACCACCTTGTCGATGGCCGAAAGCTTCCGCAGCTGCTCGATATAATCTGCGTGCACTACGTCCGCCAGCTCCTTGGAGTTGACGAAGGCGCGCTGCGCGGCGTCCGCCTTGCGGCGGGCGATGCGGTTCGCCTTGAGCGCCTCGCGCATCATCTCGTGCGCCCGCTGCGCATCGTCGCGGACGCGCTTCATCTCGTGCGTCAGTTCCTTGCGCTTCTTCTCGCCGGCGCGGAACAGGTCGCGCGCCCCGGCGACCTCTTCGTCGCTGTCCATCATTTCGTCCTGCTCGGTAATCTGCGCTTGCAGCGCGCCGATTTTCTCGACGAGCTCGCGCTCTTTTTTGATGCTCATCGAGCTGGTCATTTGCTTGATTTCCAGCTCCTGGATTTGGCGCCGCAGCTTCGGCACCGGCGGCAGGTGGGTGCCGGAGAAACGGGCGCGCTTCAGCGTCAGGAATTGCTCGCGCAGCTTGTCGACTTCGTCGAGCACCTCGCGCCGCTCGTCGCGCACCTGGCTCACGTCGAAGTTGAGGCCGTTGCGCAGGTTGCGCTGGTATTGCACCTGCTCCATCTGCACTTTCGCCTCATTGTTCAGCTCGTTGCGCTCGGCGGCATGCGACTGCGATTCGAGGTTCATCTCGTCGCGCCGGATGCGTAGCACTTCGGCCGCCTCGTTGACTTCCTTGCGGTGCGCCTTGAGCTCCTTCTGCGAGAGCTCCGAGTAATTCATTGAGGGTTCCCCGGCTTTTTCCGTCGTGGCGCCGGCTTCTTCCAGCCGCGCCAGCAGCTCAGCCTTAGTGCCGGAGACCGGGAGTTCCTGCTCGCGCAGTTTCTCCTTCAGGTCGGCGACCTTCAGGCCAGCGTTTTCGCTGGGTGCAGGCGTGTTGCCTGCCGGGGCGTCGGGGGCGGGTTCCTCGATTTCGGTCTCCATCGCTTCTCCCGGGGCAGGGCCCCGCTGGCGGGCCTAACCGAAGAGGGCACCGAGTCCTTCGACTGCTTCCTCTTCACTGACTTCTTCTTCCTCGGCTTCTGCTTCCTCTGCGGGGGCTTCCTTGTCGCCATCGTTGTCACCAGACGCGGCCGGAGCCGCAGCGGCTGCCGGGGCAGCTACTGCGGCGGTTGCCATGGCTTCCTCGATATCCACGCCTTCCAGCGCGGCCACGAGGGCCTCGGCCCGTGCTTTGTCGGTCTTCAGGCCTGCGGCCTTAAGGACCTTGGTGACGTTTTTGGCGTCAATCTCGGCGCCCGCCGAGTTGAGCAGCATTGCCGAATAGATGTATTCCATTTTTTGTTTCCTCCTATTCGAATAGTGCTCCTAATCCTGATCGGCGTCTTCCTCGGACGCCTCTTTTTCTTCCTCGTCTTCCGACTCCGACGCGGTTTCTGCCTTCGCGCCCGGCGCTGCGGCGGCGGGCGCCGCAGCGCCCTGCATCGCCCTCAGCTCATCGTCGGCACCGTCACCGGCGTGGCCGGCGACGCCCAGCATCTGCTGGTGCGCCTCGGCGAGCAGCGCGGCGATGGTCGCCTCCGACGGCCACGCCACGGCGTGCGCCACGGCGAGTGCGTCGCGGCGCGCCTTCGAGAGCAGCGGCACCGTCGTGGTGTCGCTGAACCAGCGCGCATGCATCGCGAGGTTGAATGCTCCGGCGGTCGCTGATTGCAGCTGTCCGCGGAACTCGTCATAGTCAATATCCAGCACTTCGGGCGGGTAGAAGTTCTCACCATCGTATGCGCCGAGCAGCTCCATTCCCATCATAATCGGGAAGATTTCCAGCTTCGCCAGCGCCGAGGCCACTTGCGCCGAGATGGTGTCGCCCTCCGCGACGGCAACGTGCCGCTTGCGAAACACGATTTGCCCCTTCACGATGGCGGCCGGGAAGCCCGCCTGCTGGAATTCGCCCACGATGGGACCGGCCGGGAACGGCGTCGCCCCTTTCTCGATGACGATATCTGCGCTGGCGGTCTCGCCGCCCTTCGCGGGCGCCTGTGTCTGCGCCTCGCTGAGCATGCGGAAAATCGTGAACGGGCTCCCCTCGCCGGTCAGCAGCGCCAGCTGCTCCTTACGGAACGCGTCGGCCAGCTTCTCGAGCCCGGGGCGCTTGGCGGCGACGCCGTCAATGGCGCGGCGCAGTAGCCGGTTGCGGCTCATGCGCACGCGCACGCCGCGCTCGCGCAGCGACTTGCGCATTTCCATCATCTGCCGCGCGGGGATGCCGCTAACGTCGACCAGCGCGACGACCGGCGCCGCGAGGTATTCCTCGAGCTGCGCAATCTCGTCGTGTTTCCATTGCGTGGCGACTGCCTGCATCAGATCCTCACCGCCTTGCCCATGGTAGTCTTGACCCAGACCGAGGCGATATTCTGGTCGCCGCGGTCGAGGTGCGACTCAATTCGCTTCAGGACCGTCTCTAGGTTCTCGGCCAGCTTTTCCTGCTCCATCGCCACGTTGCCAATCGCGACGTGGAAGGTGGGGCGGTCGCGCGACCGCAGCACCACCAGGTTGCGCAGCCCCTCGATGATGCGCGCGATGTCGGCGGTCGGTGGCACCGGCCGCGGCATCTTGCCGCGCGGCCCCAGCACGACGCCCAGCGACTTGCCGATGTCAGCCATCATGCTGATTTCGGCGACGAAGTAGTCGATGCCGTCGACGACCCTGCGTGCGCGGCGCTTGTTGTCGGCAAGGTCGCCCAGCTCCTCGGGAGTAATTATCAGGTCGGCGTGCGCCTTCGCCTTCTCGGCCAGCTCCTTGCGCGCGAAGACGCCAACCTTCGCCGGACGCCCACGGCCGTGCGGCAGCGCCAGCTCGTCGTTGATGCGCTTTTGCGGGTTCTGCAGGTCGACATCGCGCAGGTTAATCGCTACATCTACCGTCTCGGTGAACTTGCGCTCTTTGCGCGTCTCGAGCGCGTCTGCGATAGCCTGCTTCACGTCGCCTGCGATGGTTTCACCCCCGTAGTGTGCGGAGCAGCGCTCCTCCTACGGACTTCGCGCCGCACCCGGGGGCGTATTTAAGGATTCAGCGCGCAGTCTTCAGCCATTCCAGGTCGGACTGGTAGAGCATGCGGATGTCCTTCAGCCCCAGCCGCAGCATCGCCAGTCGCTCCAAGCCGAGCCCCCACGCCAGCACCGGCGTATCGATGCCGAAAGGCGCGGTGACCTCGGGGCGGAAGATGCCGGAGCCGCCCAGCTCGAGCCAGCGGTCGCCGAACTTCACCTCGATTTCCATCGACGGCTCGGTGTAGGGGAAATAGGCGGGGCGCACGCGGACGTCGGGGAAACCCATGCGGCGGTAGAACTCCTTCAGCACGCCAATCAGCATCCCGAAGCTCGCCTCCTCCTCCATGATGATGCCCTCGACCTGCGTGAACTCCGGCAGGTGCGTCGCGTCGACCGCCTCGCGCCGGAAGACGCGCCCGACGGAGAAGACCCGCACCGGCGGCTCGCGGTGCTCCGACAGGTAGCGGATGGTGCTGACCGTCGTGTGCGTCCGCAGCAGCGCCTGCTGGGCGACCTCGCGCGACCAGTCGTAGCGCCAGCCGGTCGAGCCAGTGTCGCCGCCGGTCTCGTGGACCGCCTTGACCGCCGCGACCGCCTCTTCGTCGTCGAGCAGAAATGACTTCGGGTCGTCCAGATACAGGGTGTCCTGCAGCTCGCGCGCCGGGTGGTCCTGCGGGATAAAGAGCGCGTCCATGTTCCAGAACGCCGACTCGACATAGTCGCCCTCGATTTCGGTAAAGCCCATTTGGAGGAAGATGCTGCGAATCTCCTCGGCGAAGCGCGTCAGCGGGTGCAGCGTCGCCTGCGGCGCGCTTTCGGCCTGCGTCTCGAGCGAGTAGCGCTGGAAGCGCCCCTCGCGCCATTCGCCCGACTGGAGCATCTCGGGCGTCACCTCGCCCAGCAGCTCCTCGCCGCTCAATTCGTCGAGCGCCATTCGCCCCGCCTCGGTGATGCGCAGCGTCCGCGCGATCTGCTGGCTGCGGTCGAGAATCTGCCGCCCCTGCAGCAGCTTCAGCCCCTTCGGGTCGAGGCTGTCGATCGGCTGCGCGCCGTCGGCTAGCTGCCGCAGCAGCGGCTCGTCAGCCCCTTCCGGTGCGTCGTCCCGCGCGGGAGTCAGCATCACGCCGTCATCGCTCTTCTCAAGCCACGCCCACTGCTTGCGCTTGAGCCAGCCAATCACGATGCGCGCCTCGTCGGTGGTGAGCGGGCCGTCGGCGAGCTTGCTGGCGGTCGCGGCGCCGTGTTCGTTGAGCCACTCAATCGCGCGCCGTTCGGGGAGCCCTTCGACCGCGTAACGCTGCCCCTCCTCGTTCAGTCCGACCAGTTCGGTCCCCGTCTCCTCGATTTCGGCCAGCTCCTTGGTGCGCAGCCAGGAGGCGGCCGAGATCGCTTCCTGCTCACCGAGGCCGGCCGCCGCCGCGGCGGCGGCCGGCGAGAGCTCGCCAGCGGCGAGCGCACGGAGCACTTTCTGTTCGTTGGCGGAGAGGTCCACGGCGTGCAATCCCGCCTGCTCTAAAGCGTTGCCCAGAGCGGCTCGAGCTGCGCCAGCTGCCGTAGGATTTCGTCGCGCACGTCGGGCGGCTGTTTGCCGTCGGTATCGACGATGAGGTCGTAGCCGGCCGGGTCGCGGTAATCAAAACCGTAGAGCTCGAGGTAGCGCTGCCGGTCGTCATCGTCGCGGCGCGTGTTGTCGCGCAACTGCGCCGCGACGTCGGCAGCGCCCTTCAGCTTCAGCGCCGCGACCGCCTCGGCCAGCGCCGCGAGCGTCTCCGGCTCGCCCGGCGGCAGCGTGTCGCGCGCCAGCCGACCGGCGTCCTCGCCCAGCTCGCGCTTCAGGAACCGCACCGCCTGTTCGCGCCGCGAGCAGCGGAAGTAGAGCCGCGCCATGTTCTCCTTGCCGAGCGACGCCATGAAGCCGCCGAGCCAGCCCGGCTGCCGTCCCTCGATGGCCACCATACTCCCGTCGAGCCCCGCGCCGCCAATCCACTCGCAGGTGGTGTAGTCAATCTCGACATCTATCCCGCGCTCGGTCAGCAGCCGCCGCGCCTGCTCCGCGACCGAGATGCCACGCCGCGCTGCCGCCTCGCGGAATAGCCCGCCGACCGAGCGGCAGACGCCGCTGTAGTGGCCGGCCAGCATCCGCGCCTGCGTCGACTTGCCGGTCAGCTGGTCACCGGCGATCAGGATGACCGGCAGCGGCGTGACGGTCGCCATCAGCCGCTCGACCGCGTCCGGCCCGATGTGGGTCGTGAAGGCGCGCTCGATGCCCTTGAGCGGGTCCACGACGGCGCACCGCCAGCCACCGGTTAAGACGGTTGTGCGTTCTTCAACAACTGAATTCCGGTTCTAGATGCCCCGTAATGGGGTCGCCGAAGTCCATCACGCGACCGGGGTAGTCCTCCTCGCAGACGAGTGAGATAAGGCTGTTCGGCGCCTCGTCGATGACCTGCCACCCCAGTTCGTCCGCTATCTCCTGCGCGAACGCCCTGATTTCAGGCCACTCGAGCATGTTGCGCTGGCTGAGCCGCTTACGCGCCGGGCCGAGATGCATGTATGATTTCACTTCGACCATCGTGCGGCGGCCGGTGCGGCGCGCCAAGGCCGCATAGCCGGGGACGTCGAAATCGTTCCAGTCGCGGACGACGGTCATCCGTAGCACCTTGCGCGTCTCCAGCCCGTCGAGCAGGTCGAGCGTGCGGGTGACCCGCTCCCAGTAGTCGGGCAGCAGCGGGACGTCAATCTTCTTCCACGTCTTTGCGTCGGGCGCGTCCATCGAAACATACAGCTGCGTCGGCAGCGCATCCTCGTCGCGCAGCCGCTCAATCATCTCCGGGTGCAGGCCGTTTGTCACGAGGAACGACGAGATGTTGCGCGCGCGCAGCTCGCGCAGCAGCTCCGGCAGCCGCTCGTAGAGCGTCGGCTCGCCGGTCAGCGAAATCGCGAAGTGGCGCACCGTCAGCGACTCCTCGAACTTCTGCCGGTCAATTTTGGGGTTGCCGCCAAAGCCGGAGAGCTTGTGCAGGTGCGCCTCAATTGAGCCCTGCACGATGTCGACCGGGTCATCCTTCGCCTGCTTCATCAGGTCCTGCTTGCCGGAGAACATCTCGTTGGCACGCCAGCAGTAGACGCACTTCTGGTCGCACGCGACCGCCGCGGGGGTCATCTGCGTGCACTGGTGCGAGCGGATGCCGTAGAATTTCTGTTTGTAGCACCCCCCCGAGCCGGTGCGCATTCCCTTCTTGGTCCAGCCGCAGATTTCGATGGCTGAGTGGTTGCCGACAATTTCGTAGGACGCCTTCTCGAGCGCACGCTTGTATTCGTCGGTGAAGAGCAGGTTTCCGCTGTCGGCTGCCGATTGCATCAGATGTCCGAGACCTCGCGAATGTTCTGCAGCTCCCAGTTGACGAGCGTGCAGGTCAGCGTGTAGTCGAGCGGCTCGTTGAGGGGCAGCGGGTTGGCGTCGTCCTCGTAGGTAATCACGCCCGAGACGGCTGGCCCCGCCGCCTCGAAGGAGGCAATAAACTCGTCGATCGAGTTGGCCGAGCCGGAGACGGCCTCTCCCAGCGCGGTTACGGGAATGGTGATGGAGATTGTGACGTCAAAACCGGCCCCCTGCGCGGATTCCGAGAAATTGCCGGCGGTGATTTGCAGCGAGACCGTCGGCTGCCCGATATCTCCGCCCCGCGCCGACCAGCTCAGTTCGACGACGACTTCTGCCAGCTGCATTTTGCCCGCGAAGTCCCACTCGCTCTCGCCGGCGTCGACGCCGAACTGCACCGTTGTGCCCTCGCTGTTGAGCGTCCCGCTCTTGCCGGGGCCGGCGGTGGTGTTGGTCACCACGTCCGCCTCGAAGCCGGTCGAGCCGCCGCCGATGCCGGAGACCGCGACCGAGTTGGCCGCCGACTGGAACGAAATTGCGAGGATGATGCTGATGATTGCGAAGCCGATGGCGCCCGAGACCAGCCGGCCGGTTACGGCGAACGGGAAGCCGCCCGGCAGCTCCATGCGGTGCAGCTCGCTGTTGTTGTAGCGCTCGAACTGCTTCAGCTTCTCATCCACAGTGTCGGACAGTGCCATTGAGGCGGCAGTAGTGGTGCGTTATTAGGTTTAAGCCGTTCTACGAGCAGCCCGTAGTCGCGCCGCAACCTGTGCACTTGAAGCAATTCCCGTTCGGCACCAGCATGAACTGCCCGCAGTCGGGGCACGGGTCGCCCGAGAAGCCCATGCGGACCGCCTCGGCGACTGTCGCCTGCCGCGGGTCGCCGATTGCGCCGGGGGTGAGCGGACCGGGGTCGAGCCCCGCGCCGGGGGCGCCGCCCATGTCGTCGAGTGTCATCTGCACTTCGTGCTGGTCGCCCGACGCCTCGCCGTGCGGGGAGCGTCCGCTGGCGGCATCTTCCAGCTCGTCCTCGGCCACTGAGCGCAGCGCGTCGGGGCGCAGGTCCTCCTCGGTGATGCCGTGCGCCAAGTCGTAGCGGCCGAGGTAGTTGATGGCCAGCTCGCGGAAGAGGTAGTCGATAATCGAGGTCGCCATCTTGATGCGCTCGTTGCCCTGCACCGGGCCGAGCGGCTCGAAGCGCGAGAAGACGAAGGCGTCGACGAATTCTTCCAGCGGGACGCCGTGCTGCAGCCCGAGGCTGATGGCGACCGCGAAGCAGTTCATCAGGCTGCGGAAGGCGGCGCCTTCCTTGGCCATGTCAATGAAGATTTCGCCAAGGCTGCCATCCTCGTACTGGCCGGTGTGGAGGTAGACCGTGTGCCCCCCAATCTTGGCCTTCTGGATGTACCCTGTACGGCGCTCGGGAAGCCGCCGCCGCTGCGCGATGTAGCGCGTTACCACCTTGCGCGCAATCCGGTGCGCGTCGGGCGTCGGCAGTGCCTCGGCCATGATTTCGACCGCTTTCTCGGCCGAGACGAGGCCTTCCGGTAGCAGTTCCTCTTCCTCGTCGGCCAGCGCAACTGCCAGGCTGGTGCCCGACATCAGTGGCTGGCTCAGCTTGGAGCCGTCACGGTAGAGCGCGATGGACTTGTTCATCGTACGCCATGATTCTTCGTACGCCTGACTGATTTCGGCGACGGTCGCCTCGTACGGCATGTTGATGGTCTTTGATATGGCGCCCGAGATGAACGGCTGCGCCGCCGCCATGATGCGGACGTGCGCGTGCCACGAAATCGAGCGGGTGCCGTAGCGCCCGCAGCGGTTGGCGCAGTCGAAGACCGCCAGGTGCGCCTCCTTGAAGTGCGGTGCTCCTTCGACCGTCAGCCGCCCGAAGGTGTAGTCGTCGGCCGCCTGCACCTCATCGGGCTCGTAGCCCAGGTGCTCGAGCAGGTCGAAGGCAGGGTTGGTGACCTGCTCCTGCGTAACGTCGAGTTTCTCGAGGCAGTATTCCTCGCCGATGTGCAGCGGCGTCACCAGCATATTCAGCGAAGTCGTGGTGGGAATCGCCTGCTCGAGCCGGTCGATGACCTCGCCCGAGAGCCCCTTGCGTTTGAGCGATTCGCGGTTGACGCCCGGCGCTTCCTCCAGCGTGCCGTTGCCGAGCACGTAGCGGATGATGTCGTCACGCTGCGCCTCGTCGTAGCCGAGTCGTTCCACCGCGAGCGGCACCGACTGGTTGATGATGCGTAGCATCCCGCCGCCCGCCAGCGTCTTGAGCTTCACCAGCGCGAAGTCGGGCTCGATACCGGTGGTGTCGCAGTCCATCTGGATGCCGATGGTGCCGGTCGGCGCAATCACGGTCACCTGCGCGTTGCGGTAGCCGTGCCGTTCGCCCACCGCCACCGCTTCGTCCCACGCCTCGCGGGCGCTGTTGAGCAGGTATTCCGGGCAATACGCGGGGTCAATCGCGAGCGGCTTCACGGTCAGCCCTTCGTATTCGTCGGCCGAGGCATTGCACGCCGCACGGCGGTGGTTGCGCATCACCCGCAGCATGCAGTCGCGGTTCTGCTCGTAGCGCGGGAACGGCCCCTTAACGCGCGCCATTTCGGCCGAGGTAGCGTAGCACGCGCCTCCGAGGATGGCGGTCAGCGAGCCACAAATCGCGACCGCGCGCTCGTCGTCATAGGGAATTCCCATACGCATAAGCAGCGAGCCGATATTGGCGTAGCCGAGGCCGAGCGTGCGGTAGTCGTAGCTGCGCTTTGCAATCGCTTCGGACGGGAACTGCGCCATCAGCACCGAAATTTCTAGCACGATGGTCCAGAGCCGGATGGCGTGCCGGTAATCGTCCAGTCGCAGCATCCCCTCGCGCTCGTCGTAGAACGCGCCGAGGTTGAGCGACGCGAGGTTGCACGCCGTATCGTCGAGGAACATATACTCCGAGCAGGGGTTCGACCCGCGGATGGGGCCGTCGGGCGCGCAGGTGTGCCACTCGTTGATGGTAGTGTCGAACTGGATGCCGGGGTCGGCGCAGGACCAGGCGGCCTGCGATATCTGGTCCCAGAGGTCGCGCGCCGGCAGGTTGCGGCACGCCTCAGGCTTGCGCCCTTCAGCCGCGGCTGCCTCGAGCTCGGTGCGCCAGTAGAGCTGCCACTCCCCGTCGGAGAGTGCCGCTTCCATGAATGCGTTGGAGGCGCGGACCGAGTTGTTGCTGTTCTGCCCCGAGACGGTCTGGTAGGCGTCGCCTTCCCAGTCGGTGTCGAATGTCGCCACCTCGAGGTGGGACCAGCCCTGTTTGCCCAGATCGAGTACGCGAGCAACCAGCGACTCGGGGATGTAGTCGCGCAGCGCCGAACGCACCGCGCGCGCCAGCGCCCGGTTCAGTTTCTGGTCCAGTTTTTCATCCTTTTCGGGGTGCGCTACGATAGCGGCCAGGATTTCGTTGGCATGGTCCTGCAGCTGCCGCGAACCGGCAACCAGCGCCGCCACTTTCTCCTCCTCGGAGGTCTTCCAGTTGATGAATTGCTCGATGTCGGGATGGTCCATGTCGAGGCAGACCATCTTGGCGGCACGACGCGTCGTGCCGCCCGACTTGATGGCGCCCGCGGCGCGGTCGCCAATCTTGAGGAAGGACATCAGTCCCGACGAGCGGCCGCCGCCCGAGAGCGGCTCCTCGCCACTACGGATGGAGGAGAAGTTGGAGCCGGTGCCTGAGCCGAACTTGAAGAGCCGTGCCTCGCGCGTCCAGAGGTCCATGATGCCGCCCTCGTTCACCAAGTCGTCGCTCACCGACTGGATGAAGCAGGCGTGCGGCTGCGGGTGCTCGTAAGCGCTGGTCGAGCGCTCCAGCTCGCCGCTTACGGGGTCGACAAAATAGTGGCCCTGCGGAGGTCCCTCAATCCCGTAGGCCCAGTTGAGGCCGGTGTTGAACCACTGCGGCGAGTTGGGCGACGCCATCTGCGCCGCCAGCATGTAGCAGAGTTCGTCGTAAAATGCGCGCGCATCCGCCTCGGACGCGAAGTAGTCGTGTTTCCAGCCCCACCAGGTCCAGGTCCCCGCCAGGCGACGGAACAGCTGCCGCCCGTCAGTCTCGCCCCCCCGCCGCTTGCTGGCGGAAAGTTTCGCCAGCGCCTTCTCGTCAGGCGCAGAGCGGCGCAACCACTTCGGGACGCCCTTCTCAGCCACCGGCTTCAGCTTGCGTGGGATGCCGGCCTTGCGGAAGTATTTCTGCGCCAGTACGTTGGCTGCGGTCTGACTGTAATTAGTGGGGAGGTTGACACCGCGCATCTCGAACGCGGTCGTCCCGTCAAAGTTGCGAATCAGCGTGTCGCGCTTCTTCCATTCCAGCGCGTCAAACGGTTCGGCTCCGGCTTCTGTAAAACGCCTTTCAATTCCGAGTCCTTCCGGGTTGGCTGGCATCAGGCCACCCCCCAAGGTGGCTGACATGTAGCATCGCATTTTGTCATTACAATCATGGGTTCGGGGCATTCTGGCTACCTGATATAAGCGTTGCAGAGGGGGCTAATTTCGTAGAATACCTCGAAATTCGGGTGGTGTTCCACTCCTTTTTGTGAGAAAAACGGGTGGAACCTGCTAAAAACAGGGTAAAGGTTCCACGATTTATGTAGCTAAATGTGTGGTTATTTTCTCTTCGTCAGGATGCGTTATAAGTGGCTTTTACGAGTCAGCGCCGGACCCCCGTGGTTTCGCGCCAGTCAATCCCAACCGTGCGGCGCCCCAGTTTACAAACAGGCGGGAAAATTCGCTTGTGAATCGAGCGCCGCACCAGCGCCGCAACGCGCGCCGCATCCGCCTCCGGAACGCCGCGCACCGCCATTTTTGCTGGTGAGTCATGCCGCTCGAGCGCCGCCAGCAGCTGGTCCAGCTGCGCATACGGCAGCCCCAGCTCACCCTCGTCGGTCTGTCCCTCCCACAGCTCGGCCGTCGGAGGGCGTTCTCGGATGGCCGCAGGTACCCTGAGGGCGGTTGCGAGCAGCTGCACCTGGCTTTTATACAGGTCGCCGAGCGGCAGCAGGTCGGCACCCCCGTCGCCCCACTTGGTGTAGTAGCCGGTTAGCAGCTCCGACTTGTTGGACGTTCCGAGCACCAGCGCCCCGCGCTCGGCCGCTGCGCCGTAGAGCAGCACCATGCGCAGGCGCGCACGCAGGTTGCCCTGTTGTTCGCGCGACTCAAAGAAGGGCGTTGCGTCGCCGAACGCGCTTGTCAGCGGCGCGATGTCCACCTCGCGCGTCTCGACCGCCAGCGCGGCGGCGTGCGCCGCTGCCATTTCGGTCGAAATTGTCTCGCCGTGCGGGAGCAGCAGCCCGTGGACCGCTTCGGCACCGAGCGCCTCAACCGCGATGGCGAGCGCGGTCGCCGAGTCGATGCCGCCCGAAAGCCCGAGCACGACACCCGAGGCGCCGGCATCGGCGACGCGGTGCTGGATGAAGCCAGCGATGATGGCGCGACAGTCGGTGGGGAGACGCATCATTATCGGAAAAGAGGGCAGCTATTGAGGTTTCAGGTTCCCTTGCTCAGCCGCAGCCCCATGTAGATTGCGATTCCCCCCATAGAGATAGCTATGAACAGTAGCGCAATCGGTCCGTTTGACCATCCTGATTCATCGCCCGGCTGCCGTTTACTCGCCACTTCTAGTTCCAGCGCAAAGACGTTATTGTTCTCGTATCGCTCTGCCACATTGCCTGTGGAGTCAACCACAACATAGATTGTGTGCTTGCCTGCAGTAGCGGTCCATTCTTGCTGTAGCTCGTAATTAACTCCTTCGAATGCTTCGCCTATCTCCGATGACCCTAGATAGCCTGCGTCACTCTGTTCGTTAACGTAGAAGGCAACCATGAATGATTGCTCAGCACCCCACCCCTCCCCTTCTAGCGTAATCCCAATCAGTGCATTGAGCGTAATCGTCTGTCCCGGTACGGGATTGCCATCAGAGAGTTTCAGGTCACTGACGAAGAGGTCCACTGTCGGTGCGTCAACCACGTGTAGTGTCTCTTCCAACCTTGCTTCGTTTCCGGCTGAGTCACGTACAATAAGGTGTAGCTGATAATTTCCCCCTTCCTCATACGTGTGTTCTACAATCATCCCGGTTCCGATTTTACCGTCACCGAAATACCATTCATATTCTAGGAACGCAGGTATATCCAGATTATCGCGAGTCAGGCTGGCATCCAGTCTGAGTGGCACCTGTGCCATTGCTTCGCCATGAACTGCCTGTGCACCTTGTAGGTAATGGTAGCTAACGGCAGGTTCAGGTGGTACAGTATCAGCCACCATGATGCTCATTTCGGAGCTACTGCTATGGCCGGCCGCGTCGGTAACCGTGAGTCTCACTAGCAGTTCACCCATATCGTTGAATTGTAGCCTTAGTTGTTGCCCCTCTTCCAGCACCTCAGCATCGCCGGGGATGACAATTTCACCCTCCATCACCAGCACCCTCCTTGAGCCGAATTCCCAATACCAGGTAACTATGCTTGATTCCAGGTCGCTGGATCCAGAACCATCAAGTGTAACAACGGTAATACCACCAATAATATTGGTGTCGTTGTATGGATCTCCGTCAGCCAGAACTGTGAAATTACTCACCGGATAGGTAGCGTCGTGAATCGTAAGCTGCACGGGTCCGAACTCGAACTGGTCTTCCTGACGGCCCATGTTATCTAACAGTGTCACAACGAAGTAGTAGCTCCCCGAGACGCTTGGGCTCCATTCAATCTCGTAGGAGAATTCTTCGGTCGCGTAGATCGAATGTGGTACAGTCACGTTTCCAACCGGCCCTATGTCGTCTGTAGCAACTAGTGCGACTGTCGCGTCAATCGTACAGTGACAGCCAGTTTGTGGGTCATAGCTAACGGTTAGTGTTTCGTCCAGACTGTCGCCGCTTCGGTCAGAAACGGCAAAGCTCCAGACTTGGAACCATTCAGGCGCGTCCCCCTCTCCCAGCGCGACTAGGGCAATCGGTTCCTTGACCTCTGCAGTCTCACGCTCAATCGCCTCTGAATCAAACAGATGCAGAGTAAAGGTGTAGTTCCCTGTGAGTTCACAGGTCCAGTTCAGGCTGAAGTGATCAAGTGACTGTCCCGAGACGTAGTGTATAGCGCTGGTGCTGTCGTAAAGCGTGCCATTGTTATTGAACACATCCAGGTAGACATACACCTCTGCGTCTCCAGCATTAGTGTCTGGGTCGTAGTTGAACTGGATTTCGTCCAGCTCGGTGTCACCATCACTGTCTACTGCTTCGTATGACCAGCTGTATAGCCAGACAGTTGAGTGCCCCTCACCCTGTGGCACAAGGTATACAGTGTCAATGATAGTCAAATCTTGCTCTTCGCCGTTGTTGTCCAGCAGGTACAGCCAGAATTCGTAGGTACCAGAGGCACCAGGGGTATCAGCAGTCCATTCCATACTTAGATAGTCCCAGACTTCACCACCAATGGTGAATTCACCGGAGAAATTACCCACTAATTCATCATAGTAGTAGACGTCAACCAGGACCGTGATATCCATGCTGGACTCAACGGTATCTGGGTCGAACCAGAATGCGGCAGTATCAGGGTCCCCGTCTCCATCCATGTCATACACTTCATAGTCTGCGCTGTACCACCATAGTGTCGCGGAGCTTCCGCCATCACCACCACCACCGCTACCAGATACTGCGGCTGCCAGCTCGTCCCACTTGGTGGCCGTAATTGCCAGCCCGTCGTATTCGCTAGCATAGTTAGCGCTGGGCAGGTAGATACTCATGCCACGCGTCACGCCAGCACCACTGCCTTGTTCACGGTAGTAGACTGCGTCATCGACCGCGTCGACTATCTCCTGCGCCAGTGTGTTGAGCTCTGTACCATCATGAATTTCAATAAAATTGCTGGCAAAGTGCGACAGGTCGATAAAGTCACTCATGTAGAATTTGTATGTGTCATTACGTGCAGCTGCAACATCTGCGGTCGCCCCATCATCTAGTGCTTTGCTGGCAAAGTCATCCAGTAGTTGCGTAATTTGTGCCCTATAGCTTGCATCCACAACGGATAGCGTCTCACCGCCCTGGTGACCATACAACTCGAAATAGCCGACGACGATTGCCTCACCCAGTTCACCTCCATCCATTCCCGGGTTGGCGACAAGATCATCTAGGAAGTAGTTATATTCCCAGCCATCGCCCGGTTCCGTCTCTTCGGCTGCAACAATGAATTTGGCGTAGTCCCCTAGTTCGACGAGTGTCTCTGCCATTTGCATCAAGCAGGCGTCAAATCCTACTAGCTCCAGCTTCCCATAGCTGCCAGAGAGCGCTTGGAGTATATCCGAAAGCTCACTATAGGAAAGGAAATTGTGGTTATTGTTATCATCCCAGCAACAACCATAGATACCACCTCCGTGGTTCCAGAAATCAAGCATTAACTTCGAATCAATCGAGAAGGCTCGGATGGCCCATTCTGCCCAGTCCTGCGCAACAGATGGATCACCAGTATCAACTTCATCACTCCAGCTTCGATCAACAACCCAGAGAGGCAGTACGTCCACCTCTCCGGAACGGACAAACTGGATTGAAGTATCACCGATACTCCATTTGTCCTGTAGTACGAGCAGCCAAACATTTTCTGTTGACCCAATCTTTGCCATCTCCTCGATATCCTCATCCCCGGCGCTGTCGAGATTGTTGTCACCCGCCAGATAGAGCATGTAGAGCCAGCTTGGCTCGCCTGCCGGCTGCGCGACCAGTGCCAGTGCATATTCTGTATCTGCAGCGTACACGGCCCGCACATAGTAGGTGCCAGTCAAACCGCTGGCAGCTACCTGCTCTTCTCCTGCACCTTCAGCAGAAGAGTCGATTGGCGAGCTGCCTCCCGAAGCCCACAGTTCAAGTTGCAGAGCATTGTTCTCTTTGTACCAGGCTGTGACCTTCAGGTCGTGGTTATTAACTTCAAAGCTGAACCAGTCATCATCTTCAAGTGATAGTCCAGGATAGACGCCAGGCGAAATTGCGGTAGCACTCTCCGAGTCGTCATTATCCTCGTAGCCGTCATCCGCAGCTGCAGTTATTGTAAATGAAACTGCAGCAACCAGCACATATAGGAATAGTCGTATTGAGTGCATACCACTGTATTAGACTGCACTAGATAATAAGGATTACCAGTTAATAGTAGCTTGATTTCGGCCTTGCATGCAACTGGCAGTGGCGCAGGCACCGGTCAAGCTGGGTGAGGTCAAATCTAATCTCCGGCAGTCCCGCAAACTTCTGGAGCAGGCGCAGTCCGCCTGCGACGGCGGGCTCGACCTGCTGGTTCTCCCCGAGCTGTTCCTGACGGGATACCTGCTGCGCGACGACTACGCGCGCGTCGCCGAAGCGGTGCCGGGCGATGGCCCGGCGCAGGCGGGCCTCGCAGCACTGGCGGCCGAGAGCGGCGTGCACATCGCCGCCGGACTGGTCGAGCGCGGCCGCGAGAGCCTCTACAACGTCGCGCTGCTGGTTGGCCCTGACGGCTACATCGGCCACTACCGCAAGCGCTACCTCCCGAACTTCGGGCCGTTCGAGGAGAAGCTGCACTTCGGCGCCGGCGACGCGACGCCGGTCTTCGAGACGCCGCTGGGGCGCATCGGGATGCAGGTCTGCTACGACATATTCTTCCCGACGCAGTCGCTGGCGCTAGCGCACGCGGGCGCCGAGCTTATCCTGAACATCTCGGCCAGCCCTACCACGTCGCGTCCGCTGTTCCACCGCATGCTCCCCGCGCGCGCCATCGAGACCACCTGTTTCTGGGCTTTTGCCAACAACGTCGGGGTGCAGGGGTCGCTGACCTTCGGCGGGGAATCGTGCATCGTCGACCCGCGCGGGTGCTTCGTCGGCGAAGCGCCCGCGCTCGAACCGGGAGTCGCGGTGGCGGAAATAGACCTCGGGGCACTGCCGTCGTTCCGCGAAGCGCGGCCGGTGCTGCGCGACTCTCAGTAGGCGGCTTGGAACTGCGACAGGTCGGCGTTACACTTCCTGCACATGAACATAGGTGTGATGCAGGCAGAGTGGAACTTGATGTTGCAGTGGTTGCAGGTCGCGACGGAGCTGCCGGTGCGCAGCTCTATCTCGCAATTGTTGCAGGTGACCGAGGCGAACTCGATCCCCGACTTCTGTTGCTTGAACTGCTTGCCGGTGCGCGTTGCGCCCCCCTTGATCAGCCCGGCCGCCTGGACGCGTTTGTGAGCCTTCTCGACTTCTGGCTTCAGGTGTTGCAGTGCCTCAATCAGCTTTTTCTGCCGCACCGCAACGATTTTCTCAATGCGCCCCACAGCGTCAGATTCGCGCTGGAGTGGCGGCATCTTGCCCATCTCTTCGGCGATATGGTGCAGGCTGGCGCGCTCCTGTTCGACCCACTTCAGCAGCGCTTTTATCAGGCTGTAACTCTTGATTGCGTCCTTGGGAGTCTGGCGGAGAGGGTCGCCGGTCATAGCGCCCCCGGGAGGTATTCAGGAAGTGTGCTGCGTCCGGACATGGAGGCATTACGTACTAACTCCTTCCTAAAAAGCATTCGCCTACTCGCACAGCACGACTGGTAAAATCGTTCGACAGTCAGCTTTTAACCGCTGCAGGCTGGCGCCAGCTGATGCACGACGTCGCCGTAGTGGGACAGGGGCCGGCCGGTGGGATGACGGCGCTGCGGCTGGCCGAAGCGGGCCATTCGGTCGTTACGTTCGAGCGCAAGCAGCGGGTCGGCGACCCGATTCACTGCGGCGAAGGCATCGGGCGTATCGCGCTCGAACATACGAATTACCCAGTCGGCGACTGGGCCATCCGGAAGGTGAAGGGCAACCGTATCCGGATGCCCAATGGCAAGTCGGTCGGGCTGATGTCGCCCGGCTACTCAATCCACCGTTGGGGGCTCGACCGTGCCATCTCCGATGACGCGGTCCGCGCGGGTGCCGAGCGGCACGAAGGCGTGCGCGTCACGAAGGTGGGCCGCGAGAATGGTCATTGGACGCTCGCCTCGAAGGACGGCCCGGTCGCGCAGGCGCGGCAGCTGGTGATTGCCGAAGGGCGGGTCCCGGTGCTGGTGCCGCAAGTTGGCCTCAAGGGTAACGACAAGCTGCGGCTGCTGCCGGGGCTGCAATACAAGTTCCGCACCAGCGACGTCGATTTCCCGGATACCGATTATTTTGACTTCTACATCAATCCCCGCTACGCCAACGGCTACGTCTGGGTCTTCCCGCGCGACGACGTCTTCAACGTCGGCATCGTCGCGACCAACGGCGCCAAGGCGGGGCTCGAGCAGTTCTGCCGCGATGAGATGCGGGTCGACCCAGACCAGCGCATCCCCAACGACCTGGGCGACCTGCAGAACGGCGGGCTGATTCCGCGCGACGGCCCCATCCCACAGTTCGCGACGCGCGGCGCCTACGTCGTCGGCGACTCGGCCGGGCTCACGAACCCAATCACCAAGGGCGGCGTCCACGTCGGGATGCTGTCGGGGGAATACGCCGCCATCGCCATCCGTAACGCGCTCGGCAGCGGCGAGCTGGTGCCGCCGCCGCACGCGGTCAACACCCACGAGCTGCGCGGCCGCTACTGGGAGCGCGTCGGCCGGGCACTACACTCGCAGCTGGAGCCGCACCTGTGGTACGACCGCATCCTGAAGCGACAGCCATGGACCCAGCAGGTGTTCGTCGATGAGTCGAAGCTGATTTACGCGCTGGACGAGCGCGTCCTGAACCTGATTGGCGAAATCTACGACGGCCGCAACTACTCCGACCTGCCGTGGCTCAAGATGCTGGGCATCCTCGTTCGCAACCCCGATCTGGCGCCGATGGCGCGCAAGCTGCTCAAAATCAAGGCCAGCCTGAAGATAACCGAGAAATATGGGTGGTAACATTCTGTGTCTTTACGCGTTATTGCGTAGTTGGAAGCGACTAAACGGGCTGCGGTTTTTTATCCTACCCCGTGACATCGCCCGCCGTGAGCGACTGGATTGACTGTGAGAATTGTGGCGACCAGTTCGAAATCCGGGTTTTCCAGCGCAGCCATGGTTACTGCTCGAGTTGCCGCCAGCGCATGCAGCCACTCGACCTGGAGCTGCTCTGCGCCGCCGAAGGCGCGGTGGCGGGGCACGGCGACGGCCGCGTCTCGCGCGGCGACCTGCAGGAAATCATGGCCATCATCCGCGGGACCGGCTGGTTCAACCCTGTCGAGAAGGCGACGCTCAACCTGATTCACCGCAACTACCGTTTCACGAGCGCCGCCGAGAAACTCTACCGCACCGAGCTCGGCAACTGGCCCAAAAACTAAATCGGGAAGGCCAGCCCTTCGCGCCCCGCTTCCCAACCGGCGCGCGCCAGCTGCGCCGATTCGTCGGAGTCGGGATTGCAGAGCGGGTTGGTGTGGTTCAGGTGGATGAAGACGACGCGCGGGTCGTCTTCCCGCCGCGCGCCGAGCCGCTCAAGCGTCTCAGCCACCGGCGGGTGCGGCACTGCGTCCTGCCGCGGCAGCTCGTCCGCGGACCAGAAGGTGCCGTCGAGCAGCACGATGTCGGCGCCCAGCTGCCGGAGCCAGTCGCGCGGGCTCGCGGCGCCGACCGCCGCCAGCGTCGCATCCCAGCTATCGTGGTCGGGCAGGAACAGCAGCTTGCGCTTTCCAGCGACGAGCAGCGCGTGCGTGTCGCCCGCTTCGCTGCGGTGCGGCACCGGCAGCGGCGTGACAGCGAAGCCGTCGCCCGCAACCGGTTCGCCGCTGCGCCACTCGCGCAGCCGCAGGTGACCGCCATCGAGCAGCGCGCGCCAGTCGGGGGTCGCGCGCAGCCGCTCCGCGACCGCTGGCGAGCAGTGGAGCGGGACGCCCCGCGCGTCCATCACTTCGGTGCCGAACTGCCCCAGCCCGTCGATATGCCCGAGATGGGCGTGCGTCAGCCAGATCGCGGCCGGGGTCCCGCCGCCAACCAGCGCGAGCTGGTGCGCGAGCTGGCGCGTCGCTTCGAACAGCTGCACTCCTGAAGGGGCGCGCAAGGCGAGCGAGGCCGGCAGCCGCTCGAACTCGCGGTCGGCCAGCGCGGCAGCGCAATGCGTGCAGCGACAGCCCGCTTGCGGGACGCCGCCGTCCTGCGCCGAGCCGAGCAGCGTCGCGGTCAGCATTGCGACCGCAGCCATTCCTGCATCAGGCTGCGCCCCGCGCCCGTGGCGGTGCGCTCGGGGTGCCATTGCACTCCCAGCCACGGCAGTTCGCGGTGCCGTAGTGCCTCGACCATCCCGTCCTCCGCGCGTGAGATGACCTCGAGCCCCTCGCCAAGATAGCGCACGCCCTCGTGGTGGTGGCTGGTGACCTCGAACTCGACCCCCGACATCGTAACTGGATGGTAGACGTCGTCGGTGTCGCGCGTCCCGCCAGTGTGCGCCGCGGTCTCGAAGCCGCCATCGCTGATGTCGGGCCACAGCGTCCCGCCGCACGCCACGTTCAGCACTTGCAGCCCGCGGCAGATGCCGAGCACCGGCATCTGCCGCTCGCGGGCCGCCGTTAGCAGCGCCAGCTCCAGCGCGTCGCGCTCCGGCTTCGGGTTGCGCAGCCGCGTTTCGTCGACGTCGCCGCGGAAGGCGCCGCTGCTGGGCGCCATGTCGCCGCCGCCCGAGAGCACCAGCAGCGGATAGCGCTCCAGCGCATCAACGTTGTCGATGCGCTCGGCAGCGAAGCCCGCTTCCGCCAGCCAGTCAGCATATTTTTTTAAATATTTGTCTTCGGAAAGCGTAATCGCGACCGGTTGCATGCTTCGAGCCTTCCCTGGCGCTATGCGCCCCCGCCGTCGCCAGCGGTGCAGGCGGGGCAAATCACCGTCGCCTGTTCCTGCGGCACCCAGAGTTCGGCTGCGCATTGCGAACAGTTGGCCAGCTTGACCGGCTCGCCCTTGATAATTGCCTTGAAGTCTGCCATTGGTGCCGGTAGAACGAGGTGGGATATAGTGCCTATGTCGTCCCGTGGCAACGCATGGAATGTCAGCTCTGCGTGCTTCCGGCAGGTGACTCTGCCTGGTGCATTGTCGACTGCCCCGGCTGCGGGCTGCCGCTGCTGCTCTGGAGCGCGCATGGTACCGAGCCGTCACGGGCGCAGCGGCGCGAGATGCGCGACGTGCTACGCCAGCACGGCAACGTGCTCTACGGCCGCGGCAATTACCTAATTGACCGCTTTCCTGCTGAATTCCCCGACCACTTCCACTGGCACTGTCGCCCCAACCTGAACCCACAGTTGGTCGAGGAGCGGGCGCTGGCCCACGGGCGACCGCCGGTGCAGGATGGCTCATAAGCAGCCGCGGGCTCGCCGTAGCGTGCTCATAGACCTAGAGGGAATCGACGGCTGCGGCA
>Ga0310121_10001488_pt1 | contig 23868 bp, 17 predicted proteins | sample CB27_Tmax_986_MG_FD_203504 | JGI IMG/M metagenome (GOLD analysis project Ga0310121, IMG submission 203504) | Marine microbial communities from Western Arctic Ocean, Canada - CB27_Tmax_986 | ecosystem: Environmental > Aquatic > Marine > Oceanic | place: Canada: Western Arctic Ocean | collected...
TTCTAAAAGAACTGCGTTTTCAGAGTCACTGCCGACAGAGATTCGGAGATTGTCCTTGAGTCCATCTTGATCAAAATAGCGCACGAGAATATTGCGCTGTTTGAGGCCTTCGTATAGGTCTTTCGCGCTAATCGGACTCGGGACTTGGCAGAATACAAAATTTGACTGGCTGGGTACCGTTTTTAATCCTATTTGTTTTAAACCTTCGGTCAAAAATGCTCTTGACTTGCGCACCCGATCCCACGTTCCGCGTGCGTAGTCGACTGATTCTAGGGCAGCTGTGGCCAGTCGCTGAGCCACAGTATCTGTGTTGTAGCTGTCCCGGGTTTTATAGATCATGGGCTTGAGGAGGGATTGTGCGCCTATTCCATAACCGAATCGCAAACCGGCCAATGAGTATCCTTTAGAAAGCGAGCGGAGTATTAATACGTTGTCCTTGGATTTGATGAGCGGCACAGAATTGTATTGAAATTTAGGGTCCACAAAATCAACGTAAGCTTCATCAATAACTAGGATACCCTGGAAGCTATCAGCTAGCTGTGAAAGGTAATTTGCTTCCAGCAGCCTGCCAGTTGGGGCATGAGGGTTTACGAGGATGCACATTTTGGCACCGCTACTGTTCAGATAGGCCTCAAAATCTGATGGCATGGACCAGTCATGCTGCAAAGGGACTTCAATAAGTACGCAACCTTGAACATCGGTTAATACTGGGTATAAGGTATAAGATGGTTGGGTGACCACAATTTTTTCGTCGGTATCTACAAAAGTTGTTATGGCCAGTCTGAGTAATTCATCCCCTCCTTTGGTCGGTATGATGTTTTCTTCGGTGACGTTATTGAGTTTTGCAGCTGCTTTCCGAAACGAGTCTGCTAGAGGGGAAGGGTAGCGCCGCAGGCTTTCCGTATCTAAATTTTTCAGTGCAGCCGCCACCTCTGGGCTAGCAGGGTAAGGATTCTCGTTAGTATTGAGCTTAATGACATCCGGCCCCTCTATCTGTTCACCAGGTTTGTAGCCCTTCATATTCTTTATATTAAGTCGTTCGAAGCTCATGATAGCCTTGTATTTCCGGGTTTTATGCTCGTTTAAAAAGTGCTGCAGAGTATAGCTAAAATGGCTAAGCAGCAAGCTGACATGAGATATCACTGAGCAGAATTGTCTGGTAAGTAGGTTTGCAGACGTTTCTTCCAGCCTGGCAACCAGCGATGTTCCTCCCGGTTGGGTGGCGCGTTCATTACTCGGCGTTCCAGCACATACTCTGCCGCTGCGACGAAATTCTCCACTGTCAGCGTGGCTTGTTGCACCTGTTGCAAAACTTGTAAAAGCCCCCACCCTTTTCTTTGGTAGCGCTCTCCTGGGTCAAGCCCAGAGCCTTTAAAATGTAAATAATCCATCAGGGTGTACAGGCCAAGCGGAGTATGGCTATTTGCAAGGTAAAGAATTTTGTCTTCAGTTGCCTGCTGTTGTTCGATGGGAAACTGTTTGATGATTTCGTTTATTGAGGTATACAGACGCCGACTGATGAATTCTACCTGTACGGGCTTCGTGCTGGCTAAAATTTGGCGGAGTTCGCGCATGCGGTAACTTTGTAATTGTGCATTGAATTGATTACGGTTTTGCCATGGTGCATCGGCATTTCTACCGCCACTCAGCCATTTGGGAAGAACAATGCCACGTTCATTAAACAAGGCCAGTACTTTGGGAAAAGTTTCCTCGAAAGGTTCAGCCTGTCCCTGCTGGTACCAAATAAAATGGCCTATACCCATTGATGGAAATCGTTCACCCGGGTTCCAACTCGTAAGGCATTCGAACTGGCCCGCGCATTCATTCTGAAAAATTCGTTCTCCTAGCCACTGAAGCTCGGCTTGTGACAATGAGGGAAGTTGACAATAAGCTTTTGAAATAAATAGGAAATACCAGAATAGAACTCGCCAAAAACTATGGAATTTCTTTGAGGTTTCTCGCATTTTTCTTGGGTCCAAATTTGTTAAAAAAGTCTACCTTGGGTCCCGATGAACCTATCGCAGATCTTGCAACGGAGAGAAGCAGGCATTCCGGACGCTACCTGTGACTAAAATAGCGGTACTTAACAGATATTTTTGAGAATTTCTGCATCAATACTAGATTAATCGGCTGGGCAGGGGAAAACAGGCAGTTTTTTGACAAAAACTCCGTTCGCAAAAATTTGTAAATGGAAAAGGTCATTGAGCAGGGCATCCAAATTAAATTCAGAGGTTGAAGACCACAATAATGAAGAAGATAGAGCGGGGTTTGATTGGTATTCCAGATCTCATAGTGCTCACGTTTAAGTGAGACTCCAAAGCAGAAGAAATTGCTGTCTACTCATTGCATGAATGCTTAGGTACTACAAATGCTTTAAGAACGAACGGTATTGTAATTTGAAAAACTCTAATAAAAACAGTGATAAATGGAACAGTGTATTTACAAAAATACATTTAACCCGAGTTTTTATGCACAAAAATGAGCCGATGGTTATAAAACCCTTAAAAATAGCAGGTTTTATTTTTGTTCGAACCTTCTAAAACCTTTAAGAGATTGATATATATAGTATTTATAGTTTGATTAAAAATTGATCAAAACATGTCATTCACACAGTATTTAGCGGCTCGCGGGATTTTTCTAAGAATTATGCACTGAGTTATCCACAGAATCTGTGGACAAAACTTGGCAGTCTTGTCCGGGTTTGAAATTCCTTCACACTCAATAAGTTAGTGAAAATTGTTGAACATAGTGTTTAGCAGATTTCTCTAAGTGATGTGTTTGTCCGCTGGCAGGGGTCATTGGAATAATATAGGTGGAGATTCTGTCAAATGTCTTATTGTGGTATGTTTACCCTTGTGTTTAGTTATAGCAGTAATTCATGATTGAGCTACGCGGCGATATTCCTTTCCTTTGGCGGCTAAGCGCCGAGACCAGCGAGGGTTACTGTTCAGTTTCCTTGGTAGTACCTTGTCCACCTGAAATCGAAATTAAAGATCTGACTATCGAAACAAGTGTTTTGAGCCTTTCATCCGACAGTTCATGTTCGAAAGGAGAAGAAACCCTGCAGTGGAATCAGGATGATATTAGCTTATTTCTGCGCCTGATCAATCAAAGACAATTGCAGAAAGACAAACCCTTGTCGGATACGGTTCGTGTTGATCTAACTGATCCCGACATCATTGACATTATCCACGTGGTCGCCGCTGCCGGTTTCGGCGTGGCTTTTGCATCTTATGGGTTACTCAAACAAACCGATGGTATTTATCCTGTGCATAATTTTGGGGTCGGCTCGTTCGTTTCGTTGGACACAGTGAATGGATTCAAGCTCTGCGTGGTTGTCGATGTCGAGGGTGATGACGTGGTCTGCGTCTTGCTGGATGATATTGATGCGCGCTCGATTGATGAATATGACGGCTTGTGTCGTCACGATTTACTTATTGTCAAGCGCATCGATGTGCTGCATCCTGAATTTGCCGAAAACAAATGCAAGCCCTCCAGTGCGAATCTACACTGATCATAGTTCCTTATTCTGCTTATCCAGAAATGGCTTCCAAATAACTGATAATCTTGTCAGCAGCTTGTTCCAATGTCAGCGTCACAGTATCGACAACTAGCTCTGGGTGCTCTGGTGGCTGATAGGGGCTGTCTATGCCGGTAAAGTTTTTTATCTCGCCGGCTCGGGCTTTTTTGTAAAGCCCTTTAGGATCACGTTTTTCGCAAACCTCCAGGCTGGCTTCGACAAAAACTTCGATAAATTCGCCTTTATCAAAAAGATTGCGCGCCATTTCCCGTTCTGCTCGGAAAGGCGAAATAAAGCTAGTAATGATAATAAGGCCAGCATCTAGCATCAGCTTAGCTGTTTCGGCTATACGTCTGATATTTTCGACCCTATCAGCATCGGTGAATCCGAGATCTTTGTTAAGACCATGGCGTACATTATCGCCGTCCAATAGGTATGAATGCCGTGTTTTAGCAATTAGTTTTTTTTCAATGAGATTGGCAATAGAAGATTTGCCAGCGCCTGAAAGTCCTGTTAACCATATTATCTTGGGAACCTGATGCTTGATATTGGCTCGGCTTTGTTTATCTATATCCAGCGTCTGCCAGTGAACATTATTGGCGCGTCTGAGCCCATGATGGATTTCACCCTCTGCTACTACCTCCCCTGAGAACTTATCTAACAAATTGAAATGTCCCATTGCATTGCACATGGAATAGGGGTCATAAAGGATAGCCTCAGCTAGCGAGATATTACTAACGCCATATTGTTGATCGCTCAGTGTATTTGTGGCTATTTGGTGCTGCCCGTCCTTTTCGAGTCGATACTTGAGCTTACTTATGGCCGCTTCACTTTTCCCACCGACCGCCTCCAATATGTAGACCCTGCCGGGTAGCAAATCTTCTTTGCTCAGCCAATATATTTTAGCCTCGAATTGGTCGGCAAATTCTGGTCGAGAATTAGAGGGAACGATTATGTCTCCTTCTGTCATTGAAACAGAACGAGTCAGCTCCAGGCTCAATTCGGTTTTGGCAATTGCTGATTGGTGACAATTCCCTTCTTGTTCTATGAGCAGGATGCAAGCCTGTTTCCCAGAAGGAGCAAAGGCAACGCTGTCGTTTGTTTTGATTTGGCCGCTGACTAACAGGCCTTTAGCCCGTTTAGTCGATTCGATTTGATTAACGATGAATCGCATCGGTTCCATTTTTTTGTCCTTGTGTTATTTCCTCAATTTGCGCGTTGATTAAATCGCCGTCCCACTAAAGCAGAAATTATGTTTATCTTCTGGATATCAATGGCGCCTCCGGCAATGCCCCAACCCCAAGCGTCCCGAAGTTTTTGTTCAATAGGGAATTCCTTGGAGTAACCGTAACCTCCCATTAGTTGCATGGCCTTGCCGGTAATTTCTCTGGCTGCCTCATTGGCAAAACATTTTGCGATTGAGCTGTTTGCAATTGACGGTAGCCCCTGTTCTGCATTAACGACCGCTCGATAAAGTAGCAGTCGGGCTGCATCGAGCTTCATTTTTATCTCAGCGAGTTGAACCTGAACGGCTTGAAAATCTATTAGTGGCTTTCCGAACTGTTCGCGTTCTTGCACATAGTCCAGCACGAATTCAAATGCTGATTGTGCCACCGCCAGTGACATAGTGGTGTTACCGCAACGCTCTAGATCGAATGCATCCATGAGTTTGCCGAATCCACCTGCCTCGACTAGGATGTTCTCTTGCGGCACTGTTACGTCATCAAAGTACATGTCGGCGCTGTAAACACCGCGGAACCCTAAGTGATGGTCCCGGCTTCCAAAAGTAAGGCCTTCACTGGCCTTGGGCACGAATACTGCCCCGATACCTTTGGCCCTCGGCATATCGGCCATGCGACAGTAAACGATATAGCCTTCAGAGTGACCTGCTCCTGAACACCAGCGCTTGGTTCCGTTGATTATTACTTGACCGTTTTCCAGCCGAGCGCGTGTGGTCAAATCAGTAAGGGCGGAACCGGCGTCGGGTTCAGACATGGATACTGCCAAGATCATGTCTCCAGAACAGATCTGGGGCAGGATTGTTTGTCGTAACGTATCGTTGCCAAAATGAGCAACAGCTAGGGATGGCCCAAAGCAAGATTCAAATACCGGAAAGGCAACCGCGATTGATACCTTGGCAATTTCCTCCAGAACGAGCACAGCGTCGAGGTGTGACATTTCACCTCCACCATAGACTTCAGGTAAATTGATTCCGAGATAACCAAGGCTGGCGAAGCGTTTCCTTAATTCAATGCTTGGAGGTTCATCAGTTTCTTCAATTTTTTTTGCAATTTCTGGTAATTCTTTGGCGGCGAATTGTCTTACTGAATTCTGCAGAGCTAATTGTTCTTCTGACAGAGAAAAATCCATAGGGACCTCCTATAACTGGCAGAACATTATATGTCATTCGTGACGAATCAGCTGCATTCAAGCGTTTCGCCTGACCTTGAGCCTTAAGATGCCTATGCAAGGACTGAGGCAAAAACCTCGCAAGAAAGCGCAAGTCGGATAGCGGGCAGAGAAATTGGCAAATTTTTGATGGAGTAATTAGCTCGCGGCCGATGTGTTGGTAAGATTGCTGTATAATCGCGCCTTTTTTGCATTAGTTTGGACTATGTCGATAAATAAACTTCAGCAGAAAATTGCCAGCCGCAGGGTGCTGGCGATCATTTCTCATCCGGATGCAGGTAAAACCACGATTACGGAAAAGTTACTTCTTATTGGTAATCTGATCCAGGTCGCCGGCACCGTTAAAGGGAAAAAGTCTAACCGCTATGTAACTTCGGATTGGATGGCTATGGAAAAGCAACGTGGTATTTCTGTGACTTCATCGGTCATGCAATTTCCTTACAAGGGTTGTGTAGTAAACCTGCTTGATACCCCTGGCCATGAAGATTTTTCTGAGGACACGTACAGAGTGCTTACAGCCGTCGACTCGGCACTCATGGTGGTAGACGGCTCCAAAGGGGTTGAAGAACGTACCATCAAATTGATGGATGTCTGCAGGTTACGAGATACTCCAATATTTACATTTGTTAACAAGCTCGACCGAGATATTCGAGATCCAATAGAAATAGTGGATGAGATTGAGAAAGTCCTAAAAATTAAGTGTGCTCCGATCAACTGGCCGCTGGGTATGGGCAAGGAATTTAAAGGTGCGTATAACCTTTATACTGACACCGTCCATATATATCGTCAGGGCCGGGGAGGAGAATTGCCCACAAATGACCGTATCCAGGGACTTGATTCAGCAGAAGTTAAGGAATTTCTCGGTACATACGCTGACGGATTTAAGGATGAAATCGAACTTGTAAAGGGAGCGAGTCACCAATTCGATAGGGAAGCTTACTTAAAGGGACAAATGACACCTATTTATTTCGGGACAGCCTTAGGGAATTTTAGTGTCCGGGAAATGCTGGAGGATTTTATAGAATGGGCGCCAGCCCCGCTGGGAAGGAAGACAAATACCCGAGATGTTGATGCCCATGAAGAGGGCTTCAGTGGCTTCGTGTTCAAGATACAGGCAAACATGGACCCAAAACACCGTGATCGCATTGCCTTTATGCGAATTTGTTCTGGAGAGTATCGCAAAGGAATGAAGATGCACCATTGTCGTATTAGTAAAGATATCAAGGTTACCGACGCAGTAACTTTTGTTGCCGGCGACCGGACCCATACGGAGGAAGCGGTTTCAGGTGACATCATCGGCCTATATAATCACGGGACAATTCAGATAGGGGATACCTTTACTAAGGGAGAAGAACTCAAGTTCAAAGGTATACCACATTTCGCACCGGAACTTTTCAAACGAATTCGCTTGCAGGATCCGTTGAAGCTTAAGCAGTTACATAAGGGACTTAAGCAGTTGTCTGAAGAAGGTTCTACTCAAGTATTTATGCCGCTCAAAAACAACGATCTAATTGTTGGGGCTGTGGGTGTATTGCAGTTTGAAGTAGTCGCGTTTCGTCTGAAAGATGAGTATAAAGTTGATTGTGCTTATGAGTCGGTTAACGTGCGTTTTGCTCGTTGGGTGAATTCTGATAACAGGACTAAACTTGAAGAGTTCCGCCAGAAGGCCCATGAAAACCTGGCTATGGATGGTGGGGGTCATCTTACCTACCTATCCCCGACCCGAGTTAACTTGAACCTTATGGAAGAACGCTGGCCGGCCATCCAGTTTAAGGCTACTCGAGAGCTCTGAAACAATGACACTCTGTCATATGCAATTTAAGGTAAATGCCACGGACGACAAAGCTCGCTCCGGGTTGATGACTTTTCAGAGGGGCGAGGTGGCTACTCCGGCGTTTATGCCTGTTGGGACTTATGGGACTGTCAAGGGTCTTAATCCCGAACAAATACTGGATACGGGGGCTGAGATTATTCTTGGCAATGCCTTTCATCTCATGCTCCGACCCGGTATAGAAACCATCAAACAACATGGCGGTCTACACGATTTTATTGGTTGGCAAAAGCCGATTCTTACCGATTCAGGGGGTTTCCAGGTTTATAGCCTTGGCAAGACGCGCAAAGTCACAGAAAAAGGGGTGATATTTCGTTCCCCCTTGGACGGTAGTGAGATATTCCTTGGTCCGGAATCCGCTATCGAAGTTCAGCAACAACTTGGTGCTGAAATAATAATGGTTTTTGATGAGTGTACACCCTATCCTACTTCGGAGAAGGCAGCCCGCAAATCGATGGAGCTTTCCTCGCGTTGGGCCAAGCGTTGCAAGCTTGCACATGGGGACCATCCTTCTGCATTGTTCGGTATTGTGCAAGGATCCATGTACAGGAATTTGCGAGAAGAGTCGTTGGCGCAGCTCAAAGAAACAGGGTTTGACGGTTACGCGATAGGAGGTTTATCGGTCGGGGAGCCTAAAGTTGAAATGCGAGATATAGTCATTCACACAACCGCTGGGATGCCAACGGATAAACCCCGTTACCTCATGGGAGTTGGCACTCCGGAAGATATTGTCCATGCGGTGATGCATGGTATCGATATGTTCGACTGCGTTATGCCCACACGAAACGCTCGCAATGCCCATCTCTTCACGTCCCATGGTTTGCTCCGGCTGCGCAATAGTCGCTACCGCCGGGACACCAGTCCCCTTGATGAAAAGTGCAGCTGTTATACATGCCAGAAATTTAGTCGTGCCTACTTGCACCACCTGGACAAGTGTAAGGAAATACTGGGCTCCCAACTCAATACGATTCACAATTTGCACTTCTATCAACAGCTTATGAGGGGTTTGCGTGAAGCAATAGAACAGGGTAGATTGAGCGCCTTCGCCAGTCAGTTCCAGCGGGATCAGCAGAGTCTGCAGCACTAGGAATCTGCTGCGACACGAAATGGCCGATATTTACTTGAATTGTCCCGCATTAGCCCAACAATGATTGAAGCGAGCAAGTAATAAAAACTATATGCAATCAATAAGAAACGGTGGGAAGCTGTTATAGCAGCCTCCTTTTTAAAATCGCTAGACAGCAAAGTACGAGAGAATATTCATGAATCTACTACCCCCTCTGTTTCCGATTGCCTATGCCCAGGGTGCCCCGGCAGTAGGCCAATCACCGTGGACAAGCTTGTTGCTATTTGGCGGCATGTTCCTTCTGTTTTACGTCCTATTGTGGCGTCCTCAGTCAAAAAGAGCAAAGGAACATCGTGAGCTTGTAGGTGGCATTTCCAAAGGCGATGAAGTGATGACATCAGGTGGTTTACTAGGAAAGGTCACAAAAGTGAGTGACGACTATATGACCGTCCAGGTGGCCGATGGTGTTGAATTGAAACTTCAGAAGTCTTCAGTTGCAGCCGCGTTACCTAAAGGGACAATTAACCAGATATAGGCCCTGCTAACTGGCCGGAAATTGCGGACTTAAAGATGCTGAATAGATACCCATTATGGAAAAACATTCTGATCCTTCTGGTTGTGCTGTGGGGGCTGCTGTATTCAGCTCCGAACCTTTACCCTGATAACGAAGCACTTCAGATTACTAATGAGAGCCTCAATCTCAATTCCGCTGACGTAGAGGTTATTACGACAGCATTGGAAGCTGCCCAGGTTGAATTTTTTGGTGAGGAAATTAGTGACACGGATATATTACTTCGCTTTGACTCTGTCGAAGATCAACTTCGCGCCAAAACGGCCATCGAAGATGCGCTTACTGACGACTATATTGTGGCGCTCAACCTTGCTCCCACCACACCGGGATGGATGCAAGCCATAAGGGCAGGGAAGATGAATCTCGGGCTTGATCTTCAGGGAGGTGTACACTTTCTAATGGAGGTAGACATGGATGCCGCGCAGGAGAGGCGCATGAATGATCATCTCGGTAATGTCAGGACGATATTACGAGAAGAGCGCATTCGTACTCGAGGGATTAATTTGATCAGCAACTCTCATCTTGAAGTTCGGTTGTCTGATGAAGCGGCTCGCTCCCAGGCGAGGAGAGAGTTAATCGATAATTTCCCGGAACTGCAGTTCCAGAATCGTGAGTCCGAGGGTACCTTTATCCTAGATATGCGCATGACCGCCGATACAACTCTTCAAATGCAGCGCGACACCCTGCAAGCCAATCGAACCACTCTGCTAAAACGTGTTGACGCTCTTGGCGTGGCCGAGCCTACGGTGCAGCAGCAGGGGTCTAACCGCATTGTGATAGAGCTACCTGGTGTGCAGGACCCCGCCCAGGCAATTCGGATCCTTCAGAGAATCGCCACCTTGGAATTTCATTTGGAGGCGGAAATTGGTGCTCCGAGTCTTTCATATGAGACTTACGAGGACCAAGGATTGTTGGTGAATGTAGATAATGACGTGATCCTTCAGGGAGACCGGGTTAGTAGGGTAGTTTCTAATCTAGATCAGAATGGCTTACCGCAGGTTCAGATCAATCTCGATGCACAGGGAGGAACCCAGATTAATCGTGCGTCTCGAGATAACATCGGGCGCAATATGCCCATTCTTCTAATCGAAACCAAATCGCGAACTAATACCTCTTTGAATGAAGACGGCGAAGAAGTGGAGGAGATCGAGTTTTATGAAGACAAGCGACTGATAAGTAATGCCACGATTCGTGCAGCGCTTCCGCGCACTTTTGTTATTACCGGTTTAGGCGCTAGGGAGGCCAATGACCTGTCACTATTAATTCGCTCGGGTTCACTGGCCGCGCCTATGACAATTGTTGAGCAGAGTGTCATTGGCCCGACCATGGGCAGGGAAAATCTGGAAGCGGGTGTGAGAGGGGTACAGGTAGCAGCAGCGCTGGTTGTGATCTTCATGCTGTTCTACTACCGGCTGTTCGGACTAGCCGCTAACGTTGCTTTGATCATGAACATCCTGCTTATTTTTGCGGTGCTGTCTTCTTTCTTGCCGGCCACCCTTACATTACCGGGCATTGTCGGTATTGTGCTTACAGTGGGTATGGCGGTCGACGCGAATGTTCTCATTTTTACCCGGATTCGGGAAGAGCTTGGTAACGGGATGCCACCGCAACAGGCCATAGACGCGGGTTACAACCGTGCTTTCACGACAATTCTCGATGCTAACTTGACAACTTTCCTGGTTGCCGCGGTGTTATTTACAATCGGTACCGGTCCTGTGAAAGGGTTTTCAGTGACGCTTATGATCGGGATTATGACTTCTATGTTTACCGCTATTGTCGGTACTCGAGCATTGATAAATCTCATTTATGGTGGGCGGAGCGTGCAGAAACTTTCCATTGGTTCTTATCATTCTAATAATAAAACACCTGGAATACAGGCAACCTGATACTAGTAGCGGTGTTATTAATGATTTTTGGAAGAGAAATTGATTTCATGGGTGTGCGCAAGATTGCAGCGGCAATCTCTGGTGTGCTAGTAGTCGTTTCCATTATTTCCCTGGTTATCAATTCTTTGGAGTTCGGTCTCGACTTCACCAGCGGTACATCTGTGCGGCTCAATTATGCGGAAACAGTTGATCTGGGTGAAATCAATGGGATTCTTCAGAACAATGGATATGAAGATGCGGTGGTTGTAAGTTTTGGCTCCGACCGAGAAATCCGTATCATCTTACCAGTTGATGAAACTGTTGCGGTGGGGGACCAGGCCTCTCAGGCTGCGGAAATAGGAGGAACCATTGCGGCTGTGTTGAGCTCGAATAGTGATTCTCAGATTTCGCTGCTAGGTTCAGACTACGTTAGCGCTAAGGTTGGCGAGGAGCTTGCGGAGCAGGGCGGCTTGGGTATGTTAGTAGCGTTGGGAATCATCATGGTATACATCGCCGTGCGTTTCCAGTTCAAGTTTTCCGTGGGAGCGGTTGTTGCCCTGGCCCATGATCTGATTATCACGCTTGGCATCTTTTCGGTTTTTAGTATGGAATTTAACCTGAATACTCTCGCAGCGATGTTGGCCATTATTGGCTATTCACTGAATGACACTATCGTAGTATCCGATCGTATTCGAGAAAACTTTCGCCGTATGCGGAAAGGCACTCCCATTGAAATGGTGAATAGGTCATTGAACCAGACTCTTAGCCGCACAATGATCACGTCATTTACTACATTACTGGTATTGTTTTCCATCCTGTTTGTAGGTGGAGATTCGACCCAAGGGTTCGCCATTGCACTAATCATTGGTGTCATAATTGGTACCTATTCGTCGATCTATATCGCCTCTAACATTATCATCTATATGAATGTAACGCGGGAAGACCTGATGATTCCGGTTAAAGAGGGAGCGGATCTAGATGGGTTACCATAAAGTGGCTTCCTCAGCTTTTAGTGAAGATGCAGAATCAGAAGCTTACGATTTATATTTGTGTATAAAACTGCTGGTATCCACTGCCGTGCACCTCTCCTCATTGGCCACAATCAAGTTGCAATATAAATTGGCGATAAAGTCTCAGAGGTCTGTTAATTTTCACTTGGCGATATAGACCAATATTGCTAAGGTTTAGGCGTCAAAAACTGCGTAATTTCTATACACACAGAAAGAGGCTGGATTCTCTTGATTTTTCTGGCAAAAATTCAACATAGACTACTAAATTACAGTCTTTATAGACTGTTAATTCGACTGCTGTTGGCTAGCTTATTTGTGGTGCCTGCGCTGGCTTTCGCACAGTCTAGTGATTTGTTCCCACGACCGTCAGAGCTTGAGCCGGCCATAAATTTCTGGATCAAGGTGTACACAGAGGTCAATACGCGGAATGGGTTTTTACACGATTCCCAGAATCTATCGGTTATCTATGCGCGCGTTTCCAACAACAGGAGGGAACGGGAGGCACAACGGAACGAGATTCGCGAGAATTTGCAATTATTGGCGAGCGGTAAAAGAGATGGTTTAACTCGCTCCCAAAGTGAAATTCTGACCCTTTGGCCTGAAGATGTCAGCAATCAAACGCTGCGGACCGCGGCCTCCAACATAAGATTTCAATTGGGTCAGTCCGATCGATTTATGGGTGGTTTAAAACGCTCAGGAGCGTATCGTGCCCATATTAACCAGGTCATCCGCGAGAAAAATCTTCCCGTCGGCCTGGGCGTGCTTCCTCACGTGGAATCCTCATTTAATCCCCGAGCCTATTCCAGCGCCTCAGCGGCCGGCATGTGGCAATTTGGGCGTGCAACTGGGCAGCGATTCATGCGTATCGATCACATTGTGGACGAGCGCATGGATCCTTATATAGCTACATATGCAGCTATGAGTCTGCTTGAATACAACTACTCTGTTCTCGGGACCTGGCCGTTAGCACTCACTGCTTACAATCATGGTGTGGGTGGCATCTCTCGAGCGGTGCGCCAGATCGGTACTACTGACATAGAAAAAATTGTAGTTAACTATCGCGGGCGAGCATTCGGGTTTGCATCCCGGAATTTCTATGCCCAGTTTCTTGCGGTGATGCATGTCGACAATAATGCTCAGCGTTACTTTGGGGATCTTCAACTGAATCCCGCGCCGAATTTTCTGGAAGTGGAGACTGATGCATATATAGATGCGGAGATCTTTGCCAGCGCTATAGGGGTTAGTTTGGAACAGCTACGTGCCGATAACCCTGCGTTGCGTCCGGCTGTATGGGAGGGCAACAAACGGATACCTGTTAATTTCCCACTTTGGGTAAGGATGGAGGCAGTAACCTCTGGTGATTTGCTGGCACTGGTGCCGGAAGATTTCAAATTTTCCATGCAGACCCCAGACATCGCATACGTTGTCGAGAGAGGAGACAGCCTTTCTGTCATCGCCCGTCGCTTCGATACTTCTGTTTCGAGGCTGGCAGCCCTCAATCAGCTTTCCAACCGCCATCGCATCCAGATCGGTCAGCGTCTACTGTTACCACAGGACAGCCTCGACGATCAGCAGTTAGCTTCTAATGTAAATCCATCCGCTCCTTCCGATGGTGTCTACACGGTTAGGCGAGGCGATACAGTATCGCTCATCGCAGCTCGTTACGGCATAACCGAACAATCATTACTGGGAAATAATGGTATTCAGGATCGTGATCGCATATATCCGGGACAACAATTAACCTTGCCAGGATTTGAGCCGGAACATGGCCAGTTTGTAGCGATAGAGTCCAGCTTGACTCCAACTCTGCCGAGCAAGGAACAAGTAGCAGGTGAAATTGATGAGGTGGTTGTATTAATCGATGAGGTTTCTGCGGGGGATGTAGAAAACACTGTCCAGGAAACGCGGGAAGAACCTCCGGTTCAACTGGCGCTGAACGAAGAATTACTGCCACCAGCGGCGGTATTGCCAGATAACCAGGAGTTAGACTCAACAGTGACTCCAGAAGAGGAACAGGCGGTAGCGATCGATCCCGCTCTAGATCTGGCAGAAAGTAACGAACAGCTAACAGAGGCCTTGGCAGCCGATCCGTCAGACTATACAGTCTCGAGCAATAACACAGTAGAGATACACGCCTCGGAAACCTTGGGGCACTATGCAGACTGGCTTGGTATTCGAGCTTGGGATATTCGTCGACTAAATAATATGGCATTCCGAGATCCGGTCATAATAGGTAAACGCCTGAAGTTGGATTTTTCGAGGGTTAATATTGCAGAGTTCGAGTTAAAACGACGCAATTTTCATTCAACCCTGCAACAAGAGTTTTTCAGCAGTTACCGTATCCAGGACGTTGAGCAGTATCGAGTGGCGAGTGGTGACAATATTGGTCGAATTGCGCGGAATCGCTATTCCACGCCGATCTGGTTGTTGCGCCAATACAATCCGGAACTGGATTTCAACCGTATTCAGATAGGTCAAGTAATCGTATTTCCCCTGCTTGAACAAGTTAACTAAGATTTATAAAACTTTTCGGCCAGATTAAAAGCGTCTTTATTCTGGAGTTCCGCGCAGCATCCAATGGGTACATTAAGAAGATATTTGCTGCGCGTTTTGTGGTTTTGCCGGTTTAGTAATCTGAACACCATTGGCTGGGAAATTACCTTTGAGCTTTCTGGGCGCTTGATAAAATAATCGTCTTCTGTTTTTCGATTATGGGTCTATTTTGCAAATCGGGGATTTACAAGGTGGCTTCGGCTCAGCATTATTGATCTAGTGTGATTTTGCAGAAAATCCCTTTAGTGAGGAATATAAATGAGCGTTAAATTGTATGGTATGCCTTCTAGTAACTACTACAATATAGTCAAGGCCATTTTGATAGAAAAGGATATAGTGTTTGAGGAAATCCTCATCAAACCTAACCAAGAAGCTGAATATCTGATCAAGAGCCCGATGGGAAAAGTGCCGTGTATGGAAACCGATCAGGGGTTTCTTACAGAAACCGGGGTTATGCTCGACTACGTTGATGCCCTCGGTGAGGGCCCCTCTTTATACCCTGAAGATCCTTTTACAAAAGCAAAGGTGCAAGAGCTTATCCGCTATATAGAACTTTATATCGAACTACCCGGCAGACGGCTCTACGGTGATGTGTACTTCGGCCGTCCTGCCTCCGAAGAAGAGAAAGGTGCCGTGAAGCCTTTGCTGGAGAAAGGGTTTGTCGCGCTGCAGCAGATCGCCAAGTTTGAGCCGTATATCGCCGGTAAAGAACTAACTTATGCCGACTTTTATTTCCTGTTTGCAGTTCCACCGGTGACTCAGGTATGCAAGAGGACATGGGATTGGAATGTTCGCAGCGATATGCCGAAAATAAAGGAGCTTTCAGATTTGCTGGGTAAGAGAGAATCGATCAAACGGGTGCATGCCGACCAATCGGGAGTGTAAGTTGAATTCGGAGGCAGAAAGATTAAATCTTAAACCCTCTGCAGCTCTTTTTATCGGTGCGGGGTTCTTTCCAGGATCCCCTTGTTCTCATCCATTTTGAGAATGGCTTTAATATTATCCTGTATGTTTTCCGCTGTGGTGTTCGTTCCAAGGTCGATCCCCTCGTTTTCCCGTATGTCGGCGGAATAGTAGCGGCCGCCGCCGGCCTGAATAATACGTCCATTTGGGGCGTTCTCGCTACACAGGAATACAACGGCTGGGGTAACCAGTTCTGGAGCGAGCCGCTCGCTACTGTCTTCAAAACCAGGTAATTCTACAGTCATCCGTGTCGCAGCAATTGGTGCTATTGAGTTTGTAAAAACATTGTACTTGGCACCTTCAAAACGGAGTGTATTCATAAATCCTACTAGCCCCAATTTAGCTGCGCCGTAGTTACTCTGCCCGAAGTTGCCAAAAAGACCCGACGTCGAAGTGGTCATTACGATGCGCCCATAATTCTGCTCCATCATGACCGGCCACACGCATTTAGTGGCATTGAGGCTGCCCATTAAATGAACGTCCAGTACGGCGTGCCAATTAGCTAGTTCCATCTTAGCAAAAGTTTTATCGCGAAGAATCCCGGCATTATTGACCAGAATGTCGATGCGGCCCCATTCACTCATAGTGCTATCTACCATCGACTGGACTGCCTCGAGATTGGTTACAGATGCTCCATTAGCTATGGCGGCACCACCAGCATCTATGATTTCCTGGGCTACTGCTTCTGAGGCCGACATCGAACCGCCAGTGCCATCGATACTGCCGCCTAGGTCGTTGACAATCACCTTAGCTCCGCGACGACCCAGCTCCAAGGCATGTTGTTTGCCAAGGCCGCCACCGGCTCCTGTGACAATGGCAACTCTATCTTCAAAACTAATGGTCATAGGTGGTCCTCTCTATCAAATTTAAATTAAGGTGTTTCGCGTAGTTCACGAATCAATCTTTTCAAATATGGCAGGATTCTATGAACATTGAGTATAGTAGTAAATCTCTTAGTATCATTGAATTACCCCAACACCCATTTGAAAAATTGGTTATCATCACTGGGCAAAAATACTGTTAGCAACATTTAATGACGAATATTCAACCAGTACCCGCGGCTACTGTCGTCTTGGCACGCGAATCTGAAGTACATTCTGATATTGAAATCCTATTACTTAAGCGCAATTCGCGCCTTGTATTCCATGGGGGTCACTGGGTGTTTCCAGGGGGAAGAATTGACGCCGAGGACTTTAAGCGCAGTAGAGGTGACCTGGAATACGCGGCAGCGTTGAAGGCTGCGGTACGTGAAACGCGGGAAGAGGCAGGTATCGAAATCAGTGAAGAACATCTCATTCATACGGCGCACTGGACTACACCTCCAAAGCAACCACGGCGTTTCAGCACTTGGTTTTTTGTATGTCCGCTGTATGAGCATGTCTCGGTAAGAGTAGATAACGACGAAATTCTCGAGCACCGCTGGATTACACCTGCAAAGGCGCTGGCGGAAGCGGACGCGGAATCTCTAGTGTTGCCAAGGCCAACTCGAGTGACGCTGCAGGATATTGCTCTCCACCAGACCCTCAAAGAACTTGTTGCCGCCGTAACTGGGGGTAACATTCGGGTTTTCCCGAAAGACTCAAAGCATTACCGTCCTTTCGAAATGGGTTACAGCCCTTCTCGGTGACTTCTGCGGGAAAAAGTTGTGGCATACTCAAAAGTGTCTTTAGCGGAAGTGCGCATCAGTTCAGCCAACTGATTTACCTTGTAATTGTCCCCAATCTGGCTTTTAAATCCTTGCTTTTCGGTGCGGGTTAATGGGATAGTTAAGACCGCTCGAATGTAAAGTTCTGCTAGTTTTAATGGCCAGTTGAGGCGCATTAATACGCCAGATGGGTGGGTTTTTAACCGGCGTTTCCAGGGGGCTGATAATTTTGTTCGAGCAGATATCATTGGACCGAATAGACATCTATTATGAAGTGTCCCGTAATCGAAAGTTAGCCATCATACATATTTTAGACTGAAGAGCCTCTATGTCTTCCTCCACATTCGAAAGCCTTCGAGCTACCCTTAAGAATCTACGTCGGCGTCGCCGTAATCTTTTCATTTTGAAGCACGGCAGCATGTTTGCTATTGCTGCCGCGTTGCTGGTGCTATTGGTAAGTGCCATATCGATATGGACGGATTTGGATAAAGCGGGAACTACATTTTTATTTGTCCTATCCCTGGTTGGAACTGGTGCGTTGTTATGGCGCTTGGTGTGGTTACTAAACAGGAGACACTCGGATGATCGCCGTCTCGCTCACTATGTTGAAGATCACATCCCCGATCTGGAGCAACGTCTCATCACCTCGCTCGAATTCAGTGAGGAAGATTTAATTCAAGGCAAAGCGGGTGTTTCGCAGCAGTTTATTCGACAGCTCTGGCTGGATGCCCAGGAACATGTCCAACAACAACAATACGAAGTTGAAACAGTAACACCAGCTCGTGGTTCATGGGTCTCGTTTGCTTCTGCGATCACCATAGTGGGAGTAGTGGCAGGTCTCTTTGTGACTTCAGAATTATTATTGAGTGCCTTCAGCAGATTGATCTGGCCTTTTTCCATTGAAGAGCCTGTTCAGATGGTGGAGGTGCTCCCGGATATCCAAATTAGCGTTGAGCCTGGCAATATTGAAATGCAGCGCGGAGATGGTGTAACAATATCCGCTCGCGTGACCAACGCTGTTCCAGACACGATTAATCTGCGATTGCAAGATGACAACGTTAACTGGCGAGACGTGTCTATGAATCGTGATCGAAGTGGTAATGAGAGTGCTTCCTATAGTTACTTTATCCCAGCGTTGCAGGATGACACGACTTACTATGTGACTTTTACTGAGCGTGACGAACGGAGCTCTCCTCAATATCAGATTAGCTTGTTTGATCTTCCTCGGGTCGAGCAAATTGATCTGGCATTTGATTATCCTGAGTACACCAACATCGAGGATATGGTGGAAGAAGACAGTGGCGACATGATTGTGCCTGAAGGAACTCGTGTTGATTTAACGATTACTTTCAACAAGGCTATAGCAAGCGCCAACGTAGAGTTTGATGAGAGCTATAGTACTGACGAGGAATTGGTCAATGCCATTGCCAATTACGAAGATATTGAGTTAAGTATTGATGGCGTTATTGGCAGTGGCTCATTCATCGTTAACCAGGATAGTGTGTATCGTATTCAAGCGTCTGACTTTTCAGATTTAGAAAGTCAAAATCCACTCGATTATTTCATTCGTGCCATTGAAGATGCCCCACCTGAGTTGGCGCTACAACGACCGGGCCGGGACCAGGATGTTATGCCATTAGAAGAAGTCATGCTGCAAGTCAGTGCAAGTGATGACTATGGGCTCAGCGAATTTAAACTGAACTACAGTGTTATTGGCAGTGGGGAGGTGGAGGTGGACTTTCTGGGGGAAATTAATGCGCGAAATGCAGATGGCGAAGAGCTCATCTACCTGGAAGATCTGGAAGTACAACCAGGTGATTTCGTTAGCTACTTTCTGACCCTAACAGATAATAATGCTCTAGAAGGGCCCTCTGAAGTCATATCTGATATTTACTTCTTACAAGTTATCCCTACCGATCAGGAATTTAGGCGCAATGCTGGTGGTGGAGGTCAGGGCGGTGGTGGAGGTCAGGGCGGCGGTGATAGCAGTGCTTTGGTCTCTATACAAAAAGACATTATTGCGGCCACTTGGAAACTAAAGAACAGACAGGGGCAGGTATCGTCGGAAGAATTTAGCAGCGATGCTGAGATCATCGCCGAGTCTCAAAAAGAAGCCACCGGTCGCGCTCGTATGTCGATAGACCGTCTGGCAGAGCGTCTAAATTTCTCCGATGATACTTACGACTCCGCTGTAGAAAACCTATCTTTGGCCATTGAGCAGATGAACTTGGCTGCCAACGACCTTGATCTAGAACAGATTACAAGCGCTCTAGGCCCAGAACAATTTGCACTACAATTTATTCTGCGTGCCGAAGCCAGTATTAACCGCACTAACGTTAGCATGCAGCAGGGTGGCGGTGGCGGTGGCGGTGGCGGGGCACGCCAAGAACGCGAAGATTTGCGAGAGCTGTTTGAGATGGAGATGGGGCAACTGGAAAATCGTTATGAGACGCCTAATAGCGCTGGTGGCGGGAATCGAGAAAATCAGGAAGAAGTGAATAAGCTGGAAGAACTGGCTCGTCGTCAGGAGGGTCTGACTAGAGCGCAGCGCAATCTTGCGCGGCGTGAAGACCAGATGACAGAAGAACAAAAACGACGCGAGCTAGAACGTCTCATGCGGCAGCAGGAACAGTTGAGTCGTGAAGTTGCACAATTGGCTCAGCAGTTGTCGCGTGGCCAACAGTCTCAATCTCAATCTCAATCTCAATCTTCCTCTAGTGGAAGTGCTACTGGTGGCCAGGAACAGCAACAGACGGCCCTTCAGCGGGCCGCTCAGCAAATGCAGGATGCGGCCCAGAGTGAGTCGGCATCTATTGCTGCAGCGAGGAGCCAGAAGGCTCTGGAAAACTTGCGAGAGCAACAACGCGAACTCAATGAACAGGGTGAGCGCTCGGTAAACCAATTGGCCCGAAACCTGGGTCAGCGCGGTCAAGAATTGCTGCAACAGCAACGCCAGCTTCAGGAATCGTTACAAGAGGCAACTCGCCAGCAGGGCCTGGGTCAGACTCGTCAGTCGGTTCGCCAAGATGAAAGTATGCAGGGGTTGATTGAAGATCAGCAGCAACAGCAACGTGATCTCGAAGAAATTGAAGATATGTTACGTGCCATTATTGCTCGTGGTGACAACGACGATCAGCGTCTCATGTCACAGGCACAAGCAGCGTCAAGGGAACTACGCCCAATAAGGGAAGAAATGGCAACTAGTAACCGAGTATTGCGCAATGGCATGGTAAACCTGTCAGTTGACATTGAACGCGAGCTAGAGGACCAAATCGAAGAGTTTGCTCGGAGTCTTTCCGCTCTTAGTCCTTCTCGGGACGATTCCAGCTCTGACCAGATTCAACAAGCGGCACGTGATGTCGAAGCCTTGCGCGAGCAAATTGAAGAGCTGGAACAGCAGGCGTTAGCATTTAACGAAGCCGGACAGCAATCGGGAGGGGGCGTCCCTTCGGTGCGTGAATTAAGGGAACAGTTACAGCGGTCACAGCAGCTAGCTCAGTCTTTACAGCGACAAGCGCAAGCCCAGGCCGGTGGTCGCCAGCCTGGTGGTCAGTCTGGGCGGGCTAATTCTCAGGGAGGTCGTCAGCAATTGGGTGGCGCCAGGGGATTGAATGACAACCGAGTCGGCGGGGGTGGGGAAATTCGCACTGACGGTAATAATCTTCCATGGGGAAATGCTCGTTCTATACGTCAACAATTGACGCAGCAGGACATCGAGGAGTTTCTTAAACAGCCGGAATTGTTTAGACAACTTCTGGAACCAATCCTTGAACTTGAAGGTGCTCTGCGAGCCCAAGCAGAACTGGACAACATCAATGACAAGTTGTTTACCACCGTTGATGAAGATATTCCCGAGGAGTATCGCAAACTAGTCGAAAATTACTATCGTGTGTTGTCAGAAAATCAAGGGTCTGCTAATCAGGCCCAGTAGTAATGCAATCCCTCATACCCAATCTGTTCACTTCAATAGGAGAAGGCACTTTCAGCTTTGCCTACGGAATTAGTCCCTACCTGTTTTCGTTTCTTGTCGTCCTCATTGTGTGTGGAGTGTGGCTGACCTATTTAAAAACAACCCGACCTCTTTCGTCCGTTTGGAAAATGTTTTTTGTTGCAACCCGCTCCAGTGTGTTAGTTATTTTACTATTTTGTTTGTTAAGGCCTGTCATCACTACGTTCCAGGCAGCCCCCCAGGAAACCTATCTTGGGATACTAATAGATAATTCTCAGAGTATGTCGATCGAGGATTTGGATGCAGGTCAATCCCGCCAGGAAGCCGTTGAGGAAAATATATTCGGTAATGGGTTAATTGATGATCTTTCCGAATCATTCCAAATCCGCAGTTTCCGCTTCGATAAGGATACCCAGCGCATTGTAGGACTGGATGGCATAACGGAGGAGGGAACAGGTTCCTCGATAGACCAAGCTCTTAAATATGTGGATGACCAGCTCAACGGGCTACCATTGGGTGGCATAGTTCTGGTTACCGATGGTGCCGACAACAGCCAGATCGATCCAGTGACTAAGGCTCAGGATTTTGGCAATCGTCAGATTCCTATTTTTACCGTTGGAGTCGGCCAAGAAGAAATACCACAGGATATCGGCATTGTAGATGTAACTGCAGCTAAAACTGTTCTTGAAGGCTCTGTTTTTAATGTTTCGGTTTCCTTGGATCACCGGGGTTACGAAGGCCAGGAAGTCGAATTATCCATTATCGATAGAGATAACCAGGTAGAGTCCGAAGTAGTAATTTTGGGTGCAGAGGGCGTGCCACGTCGTTACGAACTCCAATTGAATCCTGAACGACCAGAACTGATTGTGTACGATCTCCAAGTCGAGCTGCAAACCGGAGAGATAATCGAACAGAACAACAGCTACAGTTTTTTAGTTGATAATACAGAGAAGCAGCCGCTGGATATTCTTTATATAGAAGGTCATCCACGTAACGAGTACAAATTTATCCGCCGTGCTGTTGAAGATGATCATTCACTGCGCCTAGCAACTTATCTGCAAACGGGGCCTGAAAAATATTATCGGCAGGGTGTCGACTCGGCAACAGAACTCAACAGTGGCTTTCCTAGGGACAAGGAAACCCTATATGAGTACGAGGCCATCATTCTAGGGGACATTGAAGATAGCTTCTTTAATGCAGATCAGCTCCAGATGATCGAGGACTTCGTGGCTGAGCGAGGTGGGGGGTTTCTGATGAGTGGTATGGTGGATGTGGAATTCATTAGCACACCGATCGCCGATATATTGCCGGTAACTCTGGTGGAAGAGAGTTTCTTGCCACCCCATCTGCGGGGGGGGATTCGACGCGGCGAGCACCCGACTGGGGAATTGTATTTCCCCAGATTGACCAACAACGGTGAATTCTCGCCCTTGCTGCGTTTGTCCACCGACGATTCAGAAAATCTCAACTTATGGAGGCAATTCCCAGAGCTACAGGGCATATACGTGACTGGCCGTATCAAGTCTGGGGCAACCGTACTTCTAGAACATCCATTATTGCAGTATCAGAACCAGGCATTACCCATTATTGTGTCACAGCGTTATGGTAGTGGCCGCAGTATCTCGATTAACACAGCGAGTACTTGGCGTTGGCAGATGATGCAGCCCTCAGCCGATTTGTCGCATGAAACCATCTGGCGCCAGATATTACGGTGGCTAAGCACATCAGCCCCGGAGCGTATTACGATAGAATTCGATCAGGAATTCTACAATGTAGGCGACGAGGTTAATATCACCGCTAGGGTTTTAAACGATCAATACGAACCTGACAATGACGCCGCCCTTTGGGTGCAAACTACAAATCCCTTGGATCAGGCTACAGACATTCCTATGGAATGGGATATTGAACAGGATGGGGTGTACCGGGCGAGTTTTAATGCGGAAGATGAAGGTGTCTACAGTCTGTTAGTAGATGTAGCTAGTGCGGCTGGAGATGCAAGTGCAGACGGGTCCGAAAAGCGGGCAGCATTTGTTGTTACCCCATCGTTGCGAGAATATACCAATGCTGAGAAGGATGTTGGCCTTCTAGCTCGTATCGCTGAGGCTAGTGGTGGCAGTTACTTTAACCTTTCAGAAGTGGACAGCTTGGCCGATGTTGTCGAATTCACGCCCAATGCATATTCACGGGAGGTTCAAATCGATTTATGGGACCGGCCTTGGTTACTGGGTTTGTTGATCCTGATAATGAGCATAGACTGGATTGCAAGACGTACGCGTGGGCTTTCATAGAATGAGGACTGGAAAGGGCGATGTGGTGAGCTGTGGATTTATGAGAAATACAAAAGCATTGCTTGTTGCTATAACACTTTTCGGAATGACTGCCGAGGCTGCAGCCCAGCTTTCCGGGGTTGAAAACAACAGCAATTTTTTTCTGAATAGTCCTAATTCCACGAAATACGCTGTGATTCTGGTAGGGCCTTCAGTGGG
>Ga0310121_10001489_pt1 | contig 23852 bp, 25 predicted proteins | sample CB27_Tmax_986_MG_FD_203504 | JGI IMG/M metagenome (GOLD analysis project Ga0310121, IMG submission 203504) | Marine microbial communities from Western Arctic Ocean, Canada - CB27_Tmax_986 | ecosystem: Environmental > Aquatic > Marine > Oceanic | place: Canada: Western Arctic Ocean | collected...
CGGTCGAGGGCTCGCTGGTGCTGAACGGGGGGGGGGTGGTGGTGGTGGCGGCGGTCCGTTCGATTGAGCATGACGCGCCGCCCGGGGAGCTGTGGCTGGGGGTGCCGCTGTTGAAATCTGGTAACACGGAGCTGGCGGTGCAGAAGGCGACGGAGCTGGGGGCGACGGAGCTGATTATCTATGAGGCGGAAAGATCGGTACGTCGATCGGCTGGAGGCGAAGATGGACGGCTGCTGGAGCGATTGACGCGAGTGGCGGCGGAGGCGGTGGAACAATGCGGCGGGTATCACCTGCCCCGGTTGCGGTTCTGTGACGATGTGCTGACGGTGGCCGAGCGGCTGGGGCCGCGGGTGCTGATTCCGTCCACCGAACCGGGGGCGCCGGCATTGGAGGACGAGCTTCTTGCGGGGGATGCGGTGGTGGCGGCGATCATCGGACCGGAAGGCGGATTCACCCGGGGGGAAATCGAGAGTCTGGAACGACTGGGCGGAATCCAGGTGTCGCTGGGGAGTCGGGTGCTCAGGGCGGAGACGACGGTGATGGCGATCGCGACGTTGGCGGCGCGTCATCTGGGCTGGCTGGCGACGCCGGAAGGCGGCGAGCGTGGGTAGGGCGGAGCCGGCGATCGCCTTCAAAACGTTTGGCTGCCGGGTCAATCAGGCGGATAGCGACGCGCTGGTGCGGAAGTTTCGAGCCAGGGGCTTCGCGATCGTGCCGTTCGGCGCGCCGGCGGACGCAGTGATGCTGAACACCTGCACGATCACCCACGTGGCCGATCGCAAGGCCCGCCAGGCGATAAGCCGGGCGCTGCGGAATCACCCGGACGCGGTGGTTGCGATCACGGGATGCTATGCGACGGTGCAGGAAGAACGGCTGACGGAGCTGTTTCCCGGAGCCTGGGTGTATCCGATTCTGGATCAGGACCGGATGATCGAGGAGATCTGCGAACTGGCGGGGGCCGGGGTTGGGGACAAGGACGCCGGCCGGCAAGTGGGATTTGGGGAGGCGTCGCGGACCCGCCCCATCGTGAAGATGCAGGAGGGCTGCGACCACGTCTGCGCGTTCTGCATAGTGCCGCGGGCCAGGGGCAGGTCGCGTAGCCGGAGCGCGGGGGAAATAGTTTCCCAGATTCGGGAGCTGACGGAGGAGGGGGCGGCGGAGGTGGTGATCGGCGGAGTGAGTTTGGGGAGGTACCTATGTCCGGAAAGCGGAGATCGGGTTGGTGGGCTGGTCGCGCGAATTTTGGAGGAGACCGATCTGCCGCGGCTGCGGGTGAGCTCGGTGGAGCCGATGGATTTCGACCGGGTGCTGCTCGACTCGCTTTCCGATCCGCGGCTCTGCCCGCACCTGCATCTGCCGTTGCAGAGCGGTTCGGATGCGATCCTGAAAGCGATGCGACGGCCGTATACGACGGGGGAGTACCGCGAGCTGATAGACGTGGTGCGGGAGGTGTCGCCGGAGGTGGCGATCGGCACGGACGTGATGGTGGGATTTCCGGGCGAGTCCGAGGCCGACTTCGCGGCGACGGTCGAGTTGATCCAGGAATTGGAGTTCGCGTCGCTGCACGTTTTCCCTTATTCGAAACGGAGTCGCACGCTGGCTGCGCTTAGCCCGGAATCCGTAGAGGAATCGGTAAAACGAGCGCGGGTTTCGGAGCTGCTTGAGCTGGGGGCCGAGCGCTCTTTCCGCTACGCGGCCCGGTTTTCTGACACTGTGCGGGAAGTTCTGTGGGAGTCGGAGAGCGATGGTTCGCTGACCGGCCTGAGCGACAATTATCTGAGGGTTGTGGGATGGGGTGAGGCCGCGCTCGTCGGCGGGCTTGGCCCAGCCCGGTTGCATGTGTGCGCGGATGGGACGGTGGAGGCCGTGCCCCTGGTTGCGGCTCTGTCAGGAGGCGCTTGAATGAGCTGTGTGTTCTGCGGAATCGTGTCCGGGGAAATCCCGTCTGACCGGGTGGCGGAGGGTGATGACTATTTGGCTTTTCGGGACGTGGCGCCCGCGGCGCCGACGCACGTGCTGATCATTCCGAAACGGCACATCGACGGGATCGCGGCGACCGATCCGAAGGACGCCGATTTGCTGGGGCGGATGTTGCTGGTGGCGAGTGAGATCGCCCGGCAAGAAGGGATCGATGAGAGCGGGTATCGGGTGGTTATCAATGAGGGCGCGGAGGGCGGGCAGACGGTGGAGCATCTGCACATCCACGTGTTGGGTCGCAGGGGGATGAGCTGGCCGCCGGGGTGAGGGATAATCGGACCTGGGTTTCTGGGCGGCTGAATACCGGCGGCAGGTAGACGAGGGATAGGGATAGCAGGCGGCGGCCCGGGATATCCAGAGCGATTATCACGGCCATGGGATGTGGAGAGTTTGGCCGGAACTCCCCGCAGGCGCGCTATGTCCCGAGGCATGAGGCCAGGGCAGTCCTGGCGTCGTCACTGATGAGCTGGTTGGCCGCTATCACCTCGTTCTCGGTCTCCTGTACGACAAGCCCAAAGGCGGCTGATTTCGCACCCTCCAAAGCTGGTCGCTGCTCCACCGCGAAATCATGGAAGCCTTAAAACTGTGCCAACAGGGCGTTGTGATACGCAGCCGCTTCGGCTGGTGGAATCACCGATGTGATGGACACGATCACTTACCCAGTTGCGACCTCAATAGCGAGCGACAGGCCCAGGGCGCGGGCACGGCGCTCGTCAATGGTCATCGCGTTCACGTCGCCTCCGGGGGGCGATGCCAGGGTACGTTGCGAAGGCCTTCATCGCCGCGCAGATGGTTCCGGCCCAGCGTGGTAGATCGACTGCTTCGGGGGCGGGAGTTGACGTCGGCTCCGGCAGTGGAGTGGAAGTAGGGGGTGGAGTCGAAGTTGGTGAAGGCAGGGCTGTGGGAGACGGCGTCGGGGTTGAGGATGGCTCGGGGGCAGGCGTGGGGTCCGGCGTTGTGGTGGGTAGCGGGCTGGGAGTTGGTGACGGCGGAAGCGGAGTTTCGGTGGGAGCCGGCTCAGCTTTTGCCACCTGCTCCGTCGCCGGCTCGGTTGGGGAGGAGGCGGGTGGACCGGCAGCCTGGCCGTCGCAGGCCGCCAGCGTGATTAAGCGCGGATACGGCCAACGACGCGAGGACGTCTCTCAAGCTGCCCCCTATCGGTCTCTAACTCGCCTTCGGGCCATTATGCATGCTGACGTGAAATCTCGTGTCGGTGGACTTCGCCGACAAGGTCCTTCGATTTCCAGGATGATCTCCCGGTTGCGGGCGGAGCGCGGCGGAACCGGTGTTCCGGGCAGCCGAAAACCGACGGCAAACATCTGTACCGGGTAATTTAGCGAAGATCAGGGAAATCTGGTACTGTTCCTTTACGCGAGTGCTGGAGGTTTCGTCCGCATTCTGGAAAAAGTTATCGCTCCATAGACTGCGAAGGACCGCTTCCCCGGTCGAGCCGGGGGTGCGGTAGCCTTGGTTTTTTGTGTCTCTTAGGTGTTGACCTGACTAAGACGTTCGACGAGGGGGGATGAGGCTGCGCCCCGCCCTGTCCCTTTACTCGGCAAACATTGTCAATCGAAGTGCGCGCGGCCAGTCCGCGACCCTTTCCGCCGATTTCAACTCGCCAGGTTTGGTGCGGGTTCGATTCGGCTTGTATCCGCCGCCTAGCCCGGTGAGGAGTACCTTCACATATGGCCAAGACTAGCTCTAACGGTTCCTTAGAACTCCGCAAGTTCGGGGTAATCCCGAACATCCTTGCACTGCCGAATTTGATCGAAATCCAGCAGACTTCGTTCGCGTGGTTCCGGAGTAAGGGCCTGCACGAACTTTTCGACGAAATCTCGCCGATATTGGATTTCACGGGAAAGAATCTGGAGCTACATTTCGAGGTCCCGAAGGACCCGTTTGACGATCCGAAGTACAGCGAAGAGGAGTGCCGGGACCAGGACCGCACGTACCAGGCGCCGCTGCGGGTGACGGCGCGGCTGCACAACAAGCAGACGGGAGAGATCAAAGAGATGTCGGTGTTCATGGGCGACTTCCCGCTCATGACGGAAAAGGGCACGTTCATCTACAACGGATCGGAGCGGGTGGTGGTGAGCCAGCTGGTGCGGTCGCCCGGGGCGTATTTCACGGCCGATATCGACAATGCGACGGGGCGGCGATTGTTCGCGGCGAAGTTGATTCCGAACCGGGGCGCCTGGTTGGAATTTGACACGTCGGCGAAGAACATCATCAGCGTGAAGGTCGATCGGAAGCGCAAGATTCCAGTTACGACCCTACTGAGAGCGCTCGGCTGGGGCACGGACGAGGAAATCCACGAGCTGTTCAAGGACATCGATACCGACCCCGAGCACCGCTACATCGACTCGACCATTGGTGTCGGGAAGACGAGGCACGACCAGGCCACGACCCATGAAGAGGGTCTGATTGATGTCTACCACCGGCTGCGTCCGGGCGATCCGGCGACGAAAGAGAACGCGCGGTCATTGCTGAATCAGTTGCTGTTCAATTTTCGCCGTTACGACCTGGGACGGGTGGGTCGGTACAAGCTGGACAAGCGACTGAAAGTGAAATCGGAGACTGGTGAGCGGACGCTGCGGCGCGAGGACCTGCTGGAGCTGGTGAAGGAGATAGTGCGGCTGAACGCGACGCAAGGCCGCCCGGATGAGATCGATCACCTGGGGAATCGGCGGGTGAGACCGGTGGGTGAGTTGCTGCAGAATCAGTTCCGGACGGGCCTGCTGCGAATGGAGCGGGTGATCAAGGAGCGGATGACGATTCAGGATGCGGCGGATGCGACTCCGGCGGTGCTGATAAACACGCGGCCGGTGATGGCGGCGGTGAAGGAATTTTTCGGCGGTAGCCAGCTTTCGCAGTTCATGGACCAGACGAATCCGCTGTCGGAGCTGGCGCACAAGCGGCGGCTGAGTGCGATGGGACCCGGCGGGCTGAGCCGGGAGCGTGCGGGCTTCGATGTCCGGGACGTGCATTTCAGCCACTATGGCCGGATATGCCCGATCGAGACGCCGGAGGGTCCGAACATCGGCCTGATCAGTTCGCTGGCGTCGTACGCGCGGGTCAACGATTACGGCTTTATTGAAACTCCGTATCGAATGGTGAAGAAGGAGTTCAGCTCCAAGGAAGCCAGCAAGGCGCTGGGGCATATGCGCCGGGAGAGTCTGAAAGGGCCGGACGGCAAATTGCTGGGCCGAAAGGGCACGAAGGTGACGGCGGCGCAGGTAGAGGAGCTGAAGACTTTCAAGAAGTCGGACAATGTGGTTATTGAGCTGGAACCGTTCGTCACGGACGAGATTCAGTACTTCACCGCGGATGAGGAAGAGCACTACGTCATTGCCCAGGCGAATGTGCAGCTGGGTGAGGGCGGAGTGATCCTAGACGAGCGGGTGCCGATTCGAACCGGTCAGTATTTTCACGAGGGCCACCGGGACGAAGTGGAGTTGATCGACGTGTCGCCGCAGCAGATGGTGAGCATTCCGACGGCGATGATCCCGTTCCTGGAACACGACGACGCGAACCGGGCGTTGATGGGATCGAACATGCAGCGGCAGGCGGTTCCGCTATTGGAGCCGGAGGCGCCTTTCGTGTCCACCGGGATCGAGGAACGGGCCGCACTGGATTCGGGGCACCTGGTGACCTACACGGGCAAAAAACCCGGCACAGTGGTAAAGGCGGTGGCGGGAGAAATTATCGTCAAGGAGAAGGGCGGCAAGGAGATCGCGTACCGGCTGCGCAGCTTTGAGCGGTCGAACCAGGGAACGTGCATGAACCACCGGGCGGTGGTGAAGAGCGGTGACAAGGTGAAGCCGGGCCAACTGCTGGCGGATAGTTCCTCGACGGACGGTGGGCACTTGGCGCTGGGACGCAACATCCTGTGCGCGTTCATGTTCTGGGAAGGCTACAACTTCGAGGACGCCATCGTGATCAGCCAGAATCTAGTGACGAGGGATGTATACACGTCGATTCACATCGAGAAGTTTGAGGTGGACGCCCGGGACACGAAGCTGGGCCCGGAGGAGATCACTCGGGACATCCCGAATGTGGCGGACGAAGCTCTGCGCAATCTGGACGAGGACGGCATCGTCTATGTGGGGGCGGAAGTGGGCCCGGATGACATTATCGTCGGGAAGATAACGCCCAAGGGTGAGACGGAGCTGACGGGTGAAGACCGTTTGTTGCGGGCCATATTTGGGCGTGACGCCCGCGAGGTGAAGGACACTTCCAAGCATGTGCCGGCTGGCGACGCGGGAACGGTGATCGACGTGCGGCAGTTCAGCCGCGAAGATGGAACCGATCTGGCGGCTGGTGTGAACCATGTAGTTCGGGTGGGAATAGCCTCGAAGCGGAAGATCTCCGAAGGGGACAAGATGGCGGGCCGCCATGGAAATAAGGGCGTGATCTCGCTGGTGCTGCCGCAGGAGGACATGCCGTTCCTGGAGGACGGTACTCCGGTGGAAATCGTCCTGAACCCGCTCGGCGCGGCGTCGCGGATGAATGTCGGGCAGTTGCTCGAGATGCACGCTGGGGCGGCGGCGGCGAAGCTGGGAATCCGGGTCGTGTCGCCGGTGTTCGACAGCGCCACGGAAACCGATATTGAAAACTTACTCGAGGAGGCCGGGCTGTCGATAGACGGCAAATCGATTCTTTACGACGGCCGCACGGGTGAGCCGTTCGACAAGCCGGTGGTGGTGGGGCAGATGTACATGCTGAAACTGGCCCACCTGGTGGAAGACAAGATCCACGGCCGCTCGACGGGCCCATACTCGTTGATCACGCAGCAGCCGCTGGGCGGCAAGGCGCAGATGGGCGGGCAGCGATTTGGGGAGATGGAGGTCTGGGCGTTGCAGGCCTACGGTGCGGCGCACGTGCTGCAGGAGATGCTAACGGTGAAGTCTGACGATGTTCTGGGTCGGGTCAAGACCTACGAAGCCATCGTGAAGGGCGAGATCATCCTGGACCCGGGCGTGCCGGAGTCATTCCGGGTGCTGGTCAAAGAGCTGCAGAGTCTGGGGCTGGCGGTGGATGTATTGAACTCGGCCGATGAAGAAATATCGATTGCAAGTGACGCATCTCAGGAATATTTGCCCGACCTCGATGGAATCAACATCGAAGGTCGCGAATACAAGCTTTAGGGGATAAACGGCAATGCTGGAAGTCAACGACTTTGACGCGATACGAATTGGCCTGGCCTCCCCGGAGCAGATTCGGTCGTGGTCCTACGGCGAGGTTCTGAAGCCGGAGACCATCAATTACCGGACGCTGAAGCCGGAGCGAGATGGGCTTTTCTGCGAGCGAATATTTGGTCCGACGAAGGACTGGGAATGCGCGTGCGGCAAGTACAAGCGCATCACTTACAAGGGCATTATCTGCGACAAGTGCGGGGTTGAAGTAACGCGAACACGGGTACGGCGGGAGCGTATGGGTCACGTTGAGCTGGCGACGCCGGCCACGCACATCTGGTATGTGAAAGGCACGCCCAGCCGGCTGGGTCAGCTGCTGGACATTTCGCCGCGCAATCTTGAAAAGATCATCTATTTCGCTTCGTTCATCATCACGGAACTCGACGAGGACAAACGAGCCAAGGCGATAAGCAACCTTGAGGCGGACCACAAGGTCCGGCTGGAGGAGACCCGGATCGAAGTCGAGGACATGATCGACTCGCTCGATGACGATCTGGAGCGCCAGGTCCTGGAGATCAGGTCGCGTTTTGACAATGAGGCCGCCCAGCTGGCGACCGCCGCTGATGAAAAGATCGCGGAGCTGCGGACCGAAGCGGACACAGTGACGAGGGTCCTGATGGAGAACAAGGCGCAGAAGGCGCCGGACGAAATAAAACTGAGCTGGATGGAAGACCCGATCGTCAAGACGGGTACGAAAATCACGGCCCGGCACGGCAAATTGGTGGAGCCGGCTTTCGAGGAGGCGACGAAGGAGATTCGGGAGCAGCTCGAGGCCGATCGGCTGAATGTGGACTCGCGTCGGGAAGCGAATATCGTCAACGAGCACACGAGAGTCGAGGAGCAGCGGGCGCGGTCGGACGAGACGGTGAAGGAGCGGCTGGCGGAGGTTGACGAATATTACGAGCGTCGGGCCGCGGACCTTGATTCGATTGTCTCGCGGCAGTTGCTGTCCGAACTGCGTCACCAGGAGCTGCAGAGCACGGTTGGGGATGTGTTCGAGGCGGCAAGCGGCGCGGAGGCGATGCTGGAACTTATCGGTCAACTGGATCTGGACGATCTGGCCGAGGAGGTGCGCGAGGATCTCAACGCCAACTCGATTCAGAGACGCCGCAAGGCGACCAAACGACTTCGGGTGATCGAGGCATTTCGGCGTTCGGGGAACCGGCCTGAATGGATGATCATCACGGTTCTGCCGGTGCTTCCGCCGGATTTGAGGCCCATGGTGCAGCTGGACGGCGGACGGTTCGCCACCAGTGACCTCAACGATCTCTATCGACGGGTCATCAATCGAAATAACCGGCTGAAGCGGTTGATTGAGCTAGGGGCTCCGGAGATCATCGTCCGCAATGAGAAACGGATGCTGCAAGAGGCGGTTGACGCACTGGTTGACAACGGTCGCCGGGGGCGGCCGATCACGGGCTCGGGTTCGCACCCGTACAAGTCGCTGAGCGATCTATTGCGAGGCAAGCAAGGACGGTTCAGGCAAAATCTGCTGGGGAAACGGGTGGACTATTCGGGTCGCTCGGTGATCGTGGTGGGTCCCGACCTGAAGCTGGATGAGTGCGGCCTGCCGTCGCGGATGGCGCTGGAACTATTTAAGCCGTTCGTGATGCGCCGGCTGGTGGATTACGGGCTGGCAAGCAACATCAAGAGCGCGAAGCGAGTGGTGGAGCGCGCCGATCCTGAGGTCTGGGACATTCTGGATCAGGTGACCCGGAATCATCCGATACTTCTAAACCGTGCCCCGACGCTGCACCGACTTGGAATTCAAGCGTTCAATATTCGCCTGGTGCAGGGAAGCGCGATTCAGATTCACCCGCTGGTGTGTTTTTCCTATAACGCCGATTTCGACGGGGACCAGATGGCGGTTCACGTGCCGCTTTCGATGGCCGCGCAGGAAGAGGCCCGTCAGCTGATGATGAGCAGCCGAAATCTGCTTTCGCCGGCCGACGGATCGCCGGTGATCGGGCCGACGAAGGACATGATTCTAGGATGCTACTACCTGACGCTGCCGCCGGTGGCGAAGCGTGAACATCCGCGCGCTTACGCCGACACCAACGAGGTGATGGCGGCGTTTGGAGCCGGGCTGATCGATCTGCATGAGGAGATTTTGCTGCGCGCCAACGAGGGCGAGGTGGCGATCACGGAAGACCGGCCGGCGGGATCGACGTTTAAGACGTCGGCCGGACGGGTATTTTTCGGGGATATCCTGCCACCGGAGGCGCGGCCGGTGGAAAGCCTGCTGGGCAAGAACGAGCTGAAGGATCTGGTAACCGATATCTACTACGAATACGGTTCGCCGGTGTGCGTGCGGGTGGCCGACGATCTGATGACGATCGGGTTCCACTGGGCCACGCGGTCCGGGGTGACGATGGCGATGAGCGATCTCATGATCCCGACGATAAAGGATGAGATCCTGCAGGACACGGAAGCGGCGGTGGAAAAAATTCAAGAGCAGTTCAACCAGGGGATTGTGACCGAGCAGGAGCGCTACAACCTGCACGTGCGCTCCTGGGCGGCGGCGATGAAGAGTGTCAGCGAGGCGGTGGAAGATGGGCTGGACCCGTTGGGACCGGTGTACCTGATGGGTGCCTCGGGATCGGCGAAGGGCAATTTCGACCAAATTCGCCAGATCGCCGGAATGCGGGGCCTGATGTCGGACCCGAACGGCCGGGTGATCGAGATGCCGGTGCGCTCCAATTTCCGTGAGGGCTTGAGCGTGTTCGAGTACTTCATATCCACGCATGGGGCGCGGAAGGGGCTTGCCGACACGGCGTTGCGGACGGCCGACTCGGGCTATTTGACGCGGCGGTTGGTGGATGTCTGCCAGGACACGATCGTCACGGTGGAAGACTGCGGCACGAAGGAAGGCTTGGAGATCGTGGCCGGGGCCGAGTTCGACTATGGCGACTCGATCGCATCCCGGGCTTTCGGCCGGGTGCTGGTGGAGGACATCGTGGACGCCAAAACCGGCGAAATTCTCATTCGCGCTCCGGGGGTTGTGGGGCGGGAAGAGCGGGAGCTCCTGGAAGAACGTGACGTGCAGAAGGTAACGGTACGCTCGGTCATGAGTTGCCTGGCGGAACGGGGCATATGCCAGCAGTGCTACGGCCTGGACCTGGCGCGCAACGAACTGGTGGACATTGGCACGGCGGTGGGCATCATCGCTGCCCAATCCATTGGCGAGCCGGCGACGCAGCTGACCATGCGAACGTTCCACACCGGCGGCACCTACCGCGCGGACGACATCACCCGTGGCCTGCCGCGGGTGGAGGAAATCTTCGAGGCGCGGGTGCCAAAAGGTCAGGCGGTCATAGCGGAAATGGACGGCGACATCGAGGTGTTGCACGAGGAGGAGGCCATTTTCCTCAAGCTGACCAACTCGGATGTGGTGCGACAGGAGGTCGAAATTCCGGCCGGGTACAAGTCGAAGGTGGTTAGCAAGAAGCAGGTGGAGAAAGGAGCGGTGATCGCGGAGGCCATCCCGGTGGACGGCAAGAAGGCGAAGGGCGATCCCATCTTGGCCGAGTTTGACGGGATCACCAAGGTCACAAAGAAGAGAATCGTGGTCAGCAGTGAGGCTACGGACACCCTTGAATACCCGATCTCGCACTCGGCGCGGTTGCATGTGAAGAGCGGTGACAAGGTCGTGAAGGGGCAGCAGCTGACGGAGGGCTCGCTGAACCCGCACGATGTCATCCGGATTCGAGGAGAGACCAACCTGCAACGGTATTTGCTGAATGAAATCCAGACCACCTACCGGGTGGTTGGGGTTCCGGTAAGCGATAAACACGTTGAGATAGTCATCCGGCAAATGCTGCGGAAGGTCCGCATTGACGAGTCGGGCGACACCGACCTGCTGCCCGACGAGCTGGTGGATAAGATGCGATTCGCGCTCTTCAATGAGGCGGCGATATCGGAGGGCAGCGAACCGGCGAAAGGTTCGCCGGTGCTGCTCGGGGTCACGAAGGCCTCTCTGAACACCGACAGCTTCCTGGCGGCGGCCTCGTTCCAGGACACCACGAGAGTGCTGACCGAGGCGGCGTTACAGGGATCGACCGATCGTCTGCGCGGTCTCAAGGAGAACGTGATCATCGGCAAGCTCATCCCGGCCGGTACCGGGAAGGCCGTGGGCCGGTTTGCGTTGCTCAGCGCGTTTGAGGCGGCGGGCGAGGCGTTGGATGATGCCGAGGCCGCGGACACCGAGGAAGCGGACACCGAGGAATCGGCGGTTACCGGAGACGAAAACGGCGACGCCGCAAAGAACGGGGGTTCGGCTGTGAAGGCCAACGGCGAGGGCGAATCGGCGGCGGCAGCGGCTGATGAACTTGCTGAAAAACCCGAGGTCGGCGCCGACCCGGTGTCGGAGTAGCGAGGGACGTTGTCAACGCGGCCCGTCAGACCTGTCAAATGATTGACCGTGAAGGGGTGAGAATGGTACCCTCTCGCGTCGGTGCCTTGGGGCGCCAGCGGTATGTTTGGTCCCCCTACAGAACGTGAATTAGTAAGCCTTGCCCACGATCAGCCAACTGGTGCGAAAAGGACGGCGCAAAGCCCGTCGTAAGGTTGCGGCACCGGCATTGCACTGGTCGTACAACAGCATCAAGCGCCGGATGGTGCGGACGGGCGGCTCACCGCAAAAGCGGGGGGTGTGCGTGCAGGTGCGGACGGTCACGCCGAAGAAGCCGAACTCCGCTCTGCGCAAGGTGGCGCGGGTACGACTGTCCAACGGAATGGAAGTCCTGGCTTACATTCCGGGTGAGGGGCACACGCTGCAAGAGCACTCGGTGGTGCTGGTCCGGGGGGGGCGCGTGAAAGACCTGCCTGGGGTCCGCTACCACATCGTGCGAGGCGCTTACGACGCGCTCGGCGTGGAGGAGCGGAAGCAGTCCCGCTCAAAGTACGGCGCGAAGCGAAGTTAGATACGATAGCGCCGGGTACCAAGAGTATCAGTGTCAAACCATAGTGGAAACGTGTTCGTGTGGGGCGAAGGCCCCGGCGTCCGAGCAGACGGGAAAACCCGAGAACAACGGATAAATGCCGAGACGAAATAGGCCACCGAAAAGGCCGGTCCAACTGGACCCTAAATATCACAACCGGGGCGTGTCGCGCTTCACCAATATGCTGATGAAGGACGGGAAGAAGTCCCTGGCGCAGCGGATGCTGTATCGGGCTTTCGAGATGGTGGAAGAACGTACGGGGGCGGATCCGGTGGAGGTGTTTGAGGCGGCGATTCGAAACGCCACTCCGCACCTGGAGGTAAAACCCAGACGGGTGGGCGGGGCCACGTATCAGGTGCCGATTGAAATCCGGGGCGACCGGCGATATTCACTGGCGGTTCGCTGGCTGGTGCAGGCGGCGCAATCGCGGGCGGGGAAGACGATGATCGAGCGGCTGGCGGCGGAGATCGTGGAGGCGGCGAACAGTGAGGGTGCGGCGGTTCGACGGAAAGAAGAAAGTCACCGTATGGCAGACGCCAATAAAGCCTTCGCGCACTACCGCTGGTAGGTTGGTCGCGGCGACGATTCTGAGGTACTGCTAACGAATGGTCTCCTCATCTGGACTTGAGTCCACGCGCAACATCGGGATAATCGCGCACATCGACGCCGGCAAGACGACGGTGACGGAGAGGATTCTCTTTTACACCGGCCGGATTCATCGCACGGGCGAGGTGCATGACGGCGCGGCTACGATGGACTGGATGGTGCAGGAGCGGGAGCGTGGGATCACGATAACGTCGGCGGCCACGACGTGCTCCTGGCGGGATCACCGAATCAACATCATCGACACGCCGGGGCATGTGGATTTCACGGCAGAGGTGGAGAGGTCGTTGCGGGTGCTCGACGGGGGAGTGGTGGTGCTGGATGCGGTGGCGGGGGTGCAGCCTCAGTCGGAAACGGTGTGGCGGCAGGCGGATCGTTACGACGTGCCGCGATTTTGCTTTGTGAACAAGATGGACCGGCGTGGAGCCAGCCTGGAACGCACGGTGCAGATGATTCGGGACCGGCTGGATTCGGTGCCGGCGGTGCTGCAGTTCCCGATTGGCATGGAGACCGATTTTCGGGCGGTTGTGGACTTGGTGGAAATGCACCAGCGAAACTTTGCCGGGGATGGGATGGAGGCGGTGGAGATCGGACCGATTGAAGAGGAGTCGCTGGAGGCGGCGGAAGCGGCGCGCGAAAACTTAATCGAGGTGGTGGCCGATATCGATCACGGCATCGCGGAACTTTATCTAGAGGGTAAAGAGATAAGCGCGAAACAGCTGCGGGAGGCCATCCGGCGAGGGACTCTAGGAAATGAAATCGTGCCGGTGCTGGCGGGATCCGCGCTTCGCAACAAGGGGGTCTCGGCGATCATTGACGCGGTGATCGATTATCTTCCGTCCCCGCTTGATGTGCCACCGGTGGAGGCGGTCAACACGAAGACGGGAGAGTCGGTCCTGTGCCCGCCCGACCCGGAGGCGCCGCTGGCGGCGCTGACGTTCAAGATCGTAAGCGATCCGTTCAGCGGTCGGCTGACGTATCTACGGATATATTCGGGCACGTTGAATCCGGGCGATCAGGTGTACAACGTGACGCAGGATAGGCGTGAGCGAATAGGGCGGCTGCTGCGGATGCATGCCGACAAGCGCGAGCAGGTGAAGGAAGGTGTGGTTGCGGGAGACATCGTCGCGGCTATAGGCCTTCGAAACAGCTCGACGGGCGACACGCTGCTGGATGGGAAGAAACCTTTCCTGCTGGAGCCGATCACGTTCCCGACGCCGGTGGTGCGGGTGGCGGTGGAGCCGATTGGCCAAGGCGATCAGGACAAGATGACGGAGGCCCTGAAACGACTGAGTGAAGAAGACCCCACGTTCCAGGTCAGTTCGGACACCGAGACCGGTCAGATGATCATTGCCGGGATGGGTGAGTTACACCTCGAGGTGTTGGTCGACCGGATGAGGCGGGAGTTCGGGGTGCAGGCTAACGTGGGCGCTCCGCAGGTCGCGTATCGCGGGACGATCCGCCGCACGGTCGAGGCGGAGGGGAAGTTCATCCGCCAGACAGGTGGGCGGGGCCAGTACGGCCATGTGGTGTTGGGGCTTGAGCCGGATGTGCCCGGGTCGGGAAATTCCATCAATAGAAAGGTCGTAGGTGGGTCGATTCCGCTAGAATTCATCTCTGCTGTTGAAACCGATGGCCCGCACGGGTATCCGATGACTGATGTCAAGGTGACGATTCTGGATGGTTCTTCCCATCAGGTGGACTCCTCGGAGATTGCCTTCCAGATCGCGGGATCGATGGCGGTTCAGGACGGGTTGTCGAAGGCCCGCAGCGTGGTTCTCGAACCGATCATGGAGCTGGAAGTTATAGCACCGGAAAATTACATGGGGGAAGTGGTGGGTAACCTGGCGTCGAAGAAGGCTGAAATTCGCAATGCTGCGGTTGACGGTGGTCAGGTGAACGTGAGCGCATTCGCGCCGCTGGCGGGGTTGTTCGGTTATGCTGGTGAGTTGCGCTCGCTGACGCAGGGGCGCGGCACTTTCACGCTTGAATTTGCTCATTACGCGGAAGTGGCCGTAGCTGCCATGAGTTCGGAGTTCGCGGCCACGTGAATCAAATTGAAATGTCACCGCAAACGAAACGTATGAGGAGAATCGGCAAGGTCCGGTTTTCATCGGAGAAATCAGAGGGATAGATGGCCAGAGAAAAATTTGAAAGAACAAAACCGCACGTCAACGTCGGCACGATCGGCCACATCGACCACGGGAAGACGACGCTCACGGCGGCGGTGACGAAGGTGCTGGGCCTAAAGCAAATGGCCGAGTACCGGGCGTTCGACACGATTGACAACGCTCCGGAGGAGAAGGCCCGCGGCATCACGATCGCCATTCAGCACGTAGAGTACGAGACGGAAGCGCGGCACTATGCCCATGTGGATTGCCCCGGGCACGCTGACTACATCAAGAACATGATCACCGGAGCGGCCCAGATGGATGGCGCGATTCTGGTGGTGAGCGCGCCGGACGGGCCGATGCCCCAGACGCGCGAGCACGTTCTCCTGGCACGGCAGGTGGAAGTGCCCAGCATGGTGGTTTTCCTGAACAAAGAAGACCTTGTGGATGATGAGGAACTGCTGGAGTTGGTGGAACTGGAAGTGCGGGAACTGCTCGGCGAGCACGACTTTGAGGGTGATGACGTTCCAGTGATTCGGGGCAATGCCCTGGGCGTGCTGGAGAGCGAAAGTACCGACTCGGACGCGCCGGAATACGCGTGCATATGGGAGCTGATGAAGGCGGTGGATGAGTTCATCCCGACGCCTGTGCGCGCGGTGGACCAGGACTTCATGATGGCGATCGAGGACGTGTTCGGCATCAAGGGTCGTGGCACGGTGGTGACCGGCCGGATAGATCGGGGCGTAGTGCACACGGGTGACCAGGTGGACATAGTGGGAATGGGCGAAGGTCAAAAAGGGGTGGTGGTGACCGGGGTGGAAATGTTCCGCAAGACGCTGGATGAGGGACAGGCCGGGGACAACGTTGGCTGCCTGCTCCGCGGAGTTGAGCGTGATCAGGTGGAGCGGGGACAGGTGCTGGCCAAGCCGGGCAGTATCACTCCGCATACCGAATTCGATGCCGAGGTGTACGTTCTGAAGCGCGAGGAAGGTGGACGGCACACGCCGTTTTTCAACGGTTATCGGCCACAGTTCTACATCCGCACCACGGATGTCACGGGCGAAATCGGCATTCCTGAGGGAATGGAGATGGTGGTTCCCGGGGACAACGTGGAGATGCAGGTGAAGCTGATCACGCCAGTCGCGCTTGAGCGGGGCGTGCGGTTCGCCATCCGCGAGGGTGGGGTGACGGTGGGCGCCGGCTCGGTAACGAAGATCGACGAATAGAAGGGCTGAATCAAACTGGCTGAGAGAACTACAAAGAGGCGACGGCGCAACCCCCGGCAGCAACGAATTCGAATTCGGCTGAAGGCATACGATCATCGTGTGCTGGATCAGTCGGCGGGGCGGATTATTGAGAATGCTGAGCGCACCGGGGCTGAAGTGCGCGGGCCGATTCCGTTGCCGACGAAAATTAATAAGTGGACGGTGATTCGCTCGCCGTTTATCGACAAGGATTCGCGGGAACAGTTTGAGATGCGTACTCACCGTCGGCTTATCGATGTCATCGATCCGAAACCGGAGACGATGGATGCGCTCCTCAATCTCGATCTGCCGGCCGGTGTCGACATCGAGCTGAAGTCGTAGCACGGCTATGAGCATCGGTTTGATCGGGAAGAAACTGGGAATGACCCACATTTACGATGACGCCGGGCATTTCGTTCCGGTAACGGTGGTGGAGGCTGGCCCGTGCAGCGTTACGCAGGTGAAGACGCCGGCCAAAGACAGCTATAACGCGGTGCAGATGGGATTCGGCGAGGTGCGAGAATCCAAACTAACGCAGGGGCAGCTCGGCCACCTGGGCGACATTTCCCCGCTGCGCCATTTGCGTGAGTTCCGCACGGCTGGCGAGGTCGAGGTGGCGGTTGGGGACATTGTTACGGCCGCTCAGTTCACGCACGGACAACGGCTCACGGTGACCAGCACTTCTAAGGGGAAGGGCTTTGCGGGGGTGATGAAAAGACACGGTTACCACGGCGGCAAGCGCACGCACGGCCAGTCCGACCGGGAGCGAGCACCGGGTTCGATAGGCGCCGGTACGGATCCGGGCCGGGTATTTAAGGGTACGCGGATGGCGGGCCACATGGGCGGTGAGCGGGTGAGCGTGAAGAACGTGCTGGTGGTGCGCGTTGAGGAAGAGCGGAACGTGGTGCTGCTGAAGGGGCCGGTGCCCGGCAATAACGGGGCGATCGTGCTTCTGCGACCGGGGCCGGAGTAATGGCGGGTAAGTCCGATTCCGCCGCCGCTCGGGAGCTGGATCCCGACGGTAATGTAGTTGGGACCTTTGAGGTCCCAACCGAGTTCCTGACGGCCGATCTGCCGGTCGAAATTTTAAAGCGGACGATTGTGGATCACCAGGCAAATCTGCGCCGTGGCACGCAGTCGACGAGATCGCGTGGGGAGGTGCGGGGAGGGGGTCGAAAGCCGTGGCGGCAGAAGGGTACCGGACGGGCGCGGCAGGGTTCCATCCGCTCGCCCCAATGGAAAGGGGGAGGCGTGGTGTTTGCGCCGAAGCCGCGGGATTATGGCCGTAGCCTGAACCGGCGGGAGCGGGCGACAGCGTTTCGCGCGGCGGTCGGGCTGAAGGTCGTGGCCGGCGCGTTGAGCGTCATCAAGACTTTTGATCTGGCGGACGAAAAGACGAAATCCAGACGGGCGTGGCTGGACAAGGTGGGTCTGGACGACCGGGTGCTGCTGGTCGATGTGGATGTGAGCGTCGGGCTGAGGCGGTCGACGGCGAATCTTCCCGGAGTGAATGTGGAGCGAGCGGACACCGTGAGCGCGAACGATATCTTGACCGCGAGTCACGTCGTGGCATCGGTGACGGCGCTGCAGGTGATGTGCAGGAGTGGTGATGATGGATCTGCGTGAGGTGATTGTGCGACCGATCGTGACGGAAAAATCGACCATGGCGGCCGAGGCCGGCAAATATGTCTTCGAGGTGGCGGATCGGGCCAATAAGACGCAAATCCGGGAAGCCGTGGAGGCCATCTTCGAGGTAAATGTGACCCAGGTGAATGTATCGCGGGTGCGGGGAAAATGGCGCCGATTTGGGCGCAGCCGCGGCAAGCGGCCCGATTGGAAAAAGGCCACGGTGACCGTGCAGCCGGGTCAGACGATAGAAATTTTTGCCGGGGTATAGGTAAGAACTTAGATGGCGCTGAAAAATTTCAAACCCACCTCGCCGGGCCGGCGTGGCTACATATCGGTAGATCTTTCCGATCTCACCAAAAAGAAACCGGAAAAATCTCTCCTGCGACCGAAGAAGCGCAAGGCGGGTCGCAACAATCAGGGGCGGATTACGGTACGCCATCGTGGGGGAGGCGCGAAGCGCCGCCTGCGGATAATCGATTGGAAGCGCGACAAGGTGGGCATCCCGGCGCGGGTGGCGGCTATCGAGTATGATCCCAACCGCTCGGCGCACATTGCGCTGCTGCACTACAGGGATGGGGAAAAGCGCTACATCCTGGCGCCGGGAGGGATTACGACGGGGGACGTTATCTCGTCCGGACCGGAGGCTGAGTTGCGGGTTGGTAATGCGCTGGAGCTGCAACAAATTCCTGATGGCACGACGGTTCACTGCGTCGAGATGCAGCCCGGACGGGGCGCGCAGTTGGCGCGCAGCGCGGGTACATCGTTGCAGGTTATGGCGAAAGACCGAGGCATGGTAACGTTGCGGCTGCCTTCGGGTGAAATGAGGTTGGTTCATCAGCGCTGCTTGGCGACGATCGGGGTGGTTGGTAACGAGGACCATAGCAACATCTCGCTGGGTAAAGCCGGGCGGGCCCGTTGGATGGGACGACGACCGACGGTGCGCGGATCGGCGATGAATCCGAATGATCATCCGCATGGCGGGGGCGAGGGTAAGGCTCCGACGGGAATGCCACCCAAGACTCCCTGGGGCAGACCGGCCATGGGATACAAGACCCGCCGGGGGCGGCGACGGAGCGACAAATTTATTGTTCGCCGGCGCGGCAAGCGGCGTTAGGACGCGGAATACAGGTATATGTCTAGATCGCTAAAAAAAGGACCGTACGTAGACGAACGACTGCTGAAGCGCGTGCGCGAACTGGATCGCCGCGGCGAGAAGGTGGTAATTCAGACGTGGAGCCGAAGATCGACGATCTTTCCGGACATGGTGGGGCACACGATCGCCGTGCATGATGGCCGGCGGCATGTGCCGGTTTACATTACGGAGAACATGGTGGGGCACAAGCTGGGCGAGTTTGCGCCGACGCGAGTGTTCAGAGGGCACGCCGGGATGAGATCGACAGGGCCACGAGGATGAACATGAATTTGGACGGGAGCTGATTTGGAAGTCTGGGCGACGGCGAAATACCTCCGCATAGGACCGCGCAAGGTGCGGCTGGTGGGGCGCGCCATCACGGGCCAGGATGTGGAGACGGCGCTGGCGACGCTGGCGTTTCTGCCGAATCGTGGCGCTGGGTTTCTGTCCAAAATCGTGAAATCGGCGATCGCGAACGCGGAGAATAACTACGGGCTAAATCCCGGAAACCTTTACATATCGAGAGTGTCGGTGGACGACGGACCGCGTCTGAAACGGCTGCGGGCGAAGTCTCGAGGCCGCCCGGGCTGGTACAAGAGGCGTATGAGCCACGTTACGGTGGTAGTCGACGAGCGGGAGTCTTAGATGGGACGGAAGGTACATCCGATTGGCTTCCGGCTCGGCGGCATAAGAAACTGGGACAGCCAGTGGTATGCGGACAAGAATTACGCGACATATCTGCTGGAGGACGATGAGATTCGCCGGGTAATTCGGAAGTGGCTGAAGAATCCGCCGGGCAGCGCGGAGCGCCGCGGCGGAGGACGCCGTAGCTTCGGGGCGGGGGTGTCGGGCATCGGTATCCGCCGGGCGTCGAACGTCATCCGGGTGAACATCCACACGTCGCGACCGGGGATTGTGATCGGAAGAGGCGGATCGAATCGGGAAGCGCTGCAGTTGGCGCTGGCGAAACACTTTAAGAAGAGAATTTTCGTCAGCATCGCGGAGATATCGAACCCGGAACTTGACGCGTATTTGGTGGCCCGCAACGTGGCCGACCAGATAGAGCGACGGGTGTCGTTTCGCCGGGCGATCAAGATGAGCGCGGAGCGGACCATGCGGGCGTGGGCTGAGGGTGTGAAAATCATGGTCAGCGGCCGGCTGGGAGGTCGCGAGATGTCCCGCACGGAGTTTGAGATCAGAGGTCGAGTGCCGCTGCAAACGCTGGACGCAGATATCGATTATGGGCAGGCGACGGCGCGGACGTCTTACGGGACGATCGGGGTCAAGGCGTGGGTGCATCGTGGGAGTGGGAGAGAGGAAAAGGACGGCCAGGAAGGTGACCGGTCTCGTGAATTGCCCCAGGGTGTGGAGAGGTAGGGGCGGGCCATGCTGATGCCTAAACGGACAAAGTATCGCAAGATGCACCGCGGTCGCAATAAGGGGATCGCGACGCGCGGTAACAGCTTGGACCACGGGGGCTTCGGGCTGCAGGCCACGACGATGGGCAACATAAACAGCCGGCAGATCGAGGCGGCGCGGCGCGTGCTGACACACCATATGCGGCGCCGCGGACAGGTTTGGATTCGCATTTTCCCGGATAAGCCGATCACCCGTAAACCGGTGGAGACGCGGATGGGCGGAGGAAAAGGGGCGGTTGATCACTGGGTAGCGGTGATAAAGCCGGGACGGATGCTGTTTGAAGTTTCCGGTGTGCCGCAGGACATGGCCGAGGAGGCGATGCGGCTGGCGAGTCACAAACTTTCGGTGGCCACGCGGTTCGTGTCTCGCAGCGAGGAGCTGGTCATTGGCTAAGGCGAGCGAGCTGCGAGGACTGACGGTGGAAGAGCTGCAGCAGCACTTGGAAGAGCGGCGAGAAGACCTGTTTCAGCTGCGAATCCAGAATGCCACCCACCAGCTGGAAAATTATGCGCAGCTATCTGCGAACCGTCGCGAGGTCGCGCGGATCATGACGGTGCTTACGGAAAAGGTTCGCGCGGATGACGAGGCCGGCGAAATTCAAGAGACTGAGGATTAGGCAGAATTAATGGCTTCACGGAAAAAACGTTTGCAGGGCGCTGTGATCAGCGATGCGATGGAGAAGACGATCATGGTGGAACACATCATGTACAAGCGGCACCGACTTTACGGAAAGCCGGTGCGGTCGCGCAGTCGATATCTGGCCCATGACCCGGAGAACGAATGCCGGGTGGGAGACGAAGTGATTATTGAAGAGTCGCGACCGCTCAGCCGCCGCAAAAAGTGGCGGGTGCGCGAGATCGTGCAGCGTGCCGAAGTTAGTCCCGAAGAAGAGGCAGCCCCGAGTGATACAGCAGCAGTCTAGAGTCCGGGTCGCTGATAACAGCGGCGCCCGAGAGCTATTGGTGATCCGCGTATTGGGCGGGTCGGGCCGGCGGTATGCCGGGGTCGGTGACATGATCGTGGGCTCGGTGAAGCAGGCGGCGCCAAACAGCGCGGTGCCGAAGGGCCGGGTCGTGCGGGCGGTGTTGGTGCGAGTGGCGAAGGAATACAAGCGAGCGGACGGTTCGCGGATTCGGTTCGACGACAACGCCGCCGTGATTCTGGATCCGCAAGAAGCCCCGGCGGGCACGCGGATATTCGGACCGGTAGCCCGGGAGCTGCGAGAGACGCGATTTGCCCGGGTGGTTTCGCTGGCGCCGGAGGTGTTGTGAGCTGATGGCCGGGCTGAAGGTAAGAAAAAGTGACCAGGTGGTGGTGACCCGGGGCCGCGACCGTGGCCAACGGGGAGAGATTACCGAGGTATTGCAGAAGGTGCGGAAGGTGATTGTGGAGGGCGTAAACGTGCGCAAACGGCACACGAAACCACGGGCGCCGGGGCAGCCGTCGGGCATCATTGAGTTCAACGCGCCGTTCGCGGTTTCGAACGTGATGCTGATCTGCCCGAAGTGCGATCAGCCGACGCGGGTTGGGATCACGGTCCTGGTGGATGGCGGTAAGGCCCGAACTTGCAAACACTGCGGAGAGGTGATCGACAGCTAGTGGCTTCACGACTCAAATATCGGTACGAGACGGAGATCAGGCCGGCGCTGATGGAGCAGCTCGGGCTGACCAACACGATGCGGGCTCCCCGGCTGGAAAAGATCGTGCTCAATTCCGGACTGGGTGAGGCGATTGAAAATGCGAACGCGCCGGAGGCCATGGTGAAGGACATGGCGATCATGGCGGGTCAGCGCCCGGTGATCACACGGTCCCGGAAGGCCATCTCGAACTTCCATCTGAGGGCGGGGATGCGGGTGGGGTGCATGGTGACGCTCCGTGGGGACCGGATGTACCACTTCATCGATCGTCTGTTCACGATCGCGATTCCCCGGGTCCGTGACTTTAGGGGCCTGTCACGGTCCGCGTTCGACGGACGGGGCAATTACTCGATCGGGTTCGATGAGCAACTGGTGTTCCCCGAGATCGATTACAGCGCGGTGGACCGGGTCCGGGGATTTCAAGTGACGATCGTGACGTCCGCGCCGAATGACTCCGAGGGGATGGCCCTGCTTGAGAAAATGGGTTGTCCGTTCCACCGTGAAGTCGCGTAACCCGGGAAGGTAATCTCCACATGGCCAAGAAGTGCAAAATCGAAAAATGGAAGCGACCGCCGAAATTCAAAGTGCAATTTCGAAATCGCTGTGGAATATGCGGGCGTCCGCGGGCGTTCATGCGCAAATTCGGTATGTGCAGAATCTGTTTCCGTGAGCGCGCGTTGCAGGGTCTGGTGCCCGGAATAACGAAGTCCAGCTGGTGATGACAGAGGAAATTACGAAAATAAGCAGAGCGATTACGCTTAGCGATCCGATCGCTGATCTGTTGACCAGGATTCGCAACGCCTCGAAGGCGAAGCTACCCAGGTTCATGCTGCCGTCTTCGAAGATGAAGCTGAGCATCGTCAAGGTGTTGGAAGAAGAGGGATATATAGATGGGTATGAGATCGTGGACGAGCCACCGCAGCCGCTGTTGCGTGTCGAACTTAAGTACGACGAGGATCTCGACCCGTCGGTGGCGGGGCTAAAACGAATCAGCAAACCGGGCTTGCGAATATACACGGGGTATAGCGAGATCAGGCATGTTATGGGTGGGGTGGGGATTAGCCTGGTTTCGACTTCCCAGGGTGTAATGACGGGTTCGCAGGCTCGGCGCCGGAAGCTGGGAGGGGAAGTAATTTGTCACGTCTGGTAGGTTTTCTGAGCGAGAGTCTGAGCGCATGTCCAGAGTAGGCGAACGCCCCATCCCGCTTCTTGAAGGGGTTAAATGGAAGCAGTCTGGCCGGGAGGTCAGGATTACGGGAACGCTTGGCAGCCTGGCCCTCACGCTTGAGAGCTGTATCGAGGTGAAGGAAGAGGACGGCATCCTGCATGTCTCGCGCGAGTCAGATGAGCGCCGGCATAAGGAACTGCATGGGCTCAGCCGGACGCTTATCTCCAACATGGTCGAAGGTGTGACCCAGGGAGTGAGCAAGACGCTGGACATCGTGGGGACCGGCTACCGGGTGCAGGCTCACGACAGCGGCATCGAGATGCAACTCGGATTTTCACACCCGGTGATTTTTAAGGCGCCGGAGGGGATTGAGCTGGTGGTCGAGGGAAACAATCGGGTGCTGGTGCGGGGAATTGACAAAGAATTGGTGGGCCGGACGGCGGCCGAATTGCGGATGATTCGCCCTCCGGACGCGTACAAGGGCAAGGGCATTCGATACGCGGGCGAAGTGGTGCGTACCAAGCCCGGGAAAGCCGCTATCGGCGCCCTAGGCGGAGGGGATTAGAGAGATGGCACGGAACAAATCGAGACAGAGTATGCGCCGTAGCCGGCACGCGTCGCTGCGCAGAAAGATGAGTGGCACTCCGGAGCGTCCTCGATTGGCGGTATTCCGAAGCGCGCGCCACATCTATGCGCAGATTATTGACGACACGCGAGGGCACACCATCGCTGCGGCCAGCACCCGTGATCCGGTGTTGGAAGGCAAGCTGAAGGGAACGAAAACAGAGCGAGCGGGG